>Ga0185342_1000023_pt1 | contig 127940 bp, 123 predicted proteins | sample ConPoolayeEmetaG_FD_128045 | JGI IMG/M metagenome (GOLD analysis project Ga0185342, IMG submission 128045) | Hot spring microbial mat communities from California, USA to study Microbial Dark Matter (Phase II) - Cone Pool mat layer E metaG... ... | reverse complement strand
ATCAATTGACAGAATTCTGAGTTATAGACTAAAATCCACTCTCGTGAAAAGAAGGACTGCTACCCGGGCTCGAAATGTCTTTCTGTTTTTAGGCCTGCTTAGTCTTATAAACATCGTGTCCCATGATTTCTCCTGCCATGAAGAGCTTCATCAGATATTCAGCCCTATTCATCATAATTTCAACCACCCCGAGTTTTCTTCCACCGAGCTGGGAAGGCTTGACCTGACTAAAGGTTTTTTGATAAAACCCGATCCTCTTTTCATAACAGATTCTGATTTTGTTCCCACCATCTTTCACCCACCCAACAAAGCCTGAAACGTCCGGGATAATTTTCAACTCATCATCGGAGGTCTAAATGTCTGCCTTATTAGTCTCACTGTGCCTGGTTATGAGCTGGACTCAAGTCGAAGCCCAACCGGTCCTGGCCCTATCGCTGGACCAGGCTGTGGAAATGGCCCTGGCTAAAAATCCGACGCTTTTGGCTCTGGAAAAAGAAATAGACAGCTCCCGGGCTAGAACCCGAATTGAAGCCAGCCTGCCCGAAACTGAGGTCAGTCTCGAACTGGCAGGTTTGAATCTGGTCCGCCCCCGCAGCTCCGGAGAAAAGGAACTGAGTTTCTGGATTAACCAATCGGTTCCCTTTCCTGGAAAACTGCGTTTTCGAACCGAATTAGGTCAGACTTATGAAGAAGAAGCCCGTCTCCACCTGGAAAGACAAAAAATTCTGGTAGCTACCCAAGTTAAAAAGACTTATTTCCGGAGTCTGTTCCACCAGACTTCGGTAGCCCTCCTGGAAAAAAGTCTGACCCTTCTCCAGGACATCCAGAAAAATGCCCTCTCCCGTTATGCCCTCGGGGCCGTCCCTTACCGGGAAGTACTCAGGGTAAGACTTGAGGAAGCAAGAACCCGAAACGACCTTTTAGAAGCCAGAAAAGAGCTGGCCACCGCCCTGGGCGAACTCAATCTGCTTCTGGGTCAGGAAAAAGACCAGCCTCTGGTGCTAACCTCTGCTCTGGAAAACAGGCTCCGGGACCTTAAGCCGGAAGAACTGACCGCTACTCTGAAGCTAAGAAGTCCCAGCCTCAAGCTGGCCCACCTGCTGCAAAAAAGGGCCAGCCTGCTTGGCCAGATAGCTGAACTAGACCGCCTCCCTGATTTCTCTTTTGGATTTTCAACCCCCAGTAAGCGTTTCGGAGCAATCGGGTTCGGTTTCGGACTTAGCTACCCACTTTTTTCCCGGAAAAAACTTCAGGGCACCCGAAACCTGGCCGAAGCTGAAAAACAAAAAGCGGTCCTGGCCGCCAGGGCTGCCGAGCGTTTTTATGAAACCAGACAAAAACAGGTCTGGGAAGAAATAATGACGACCGAAAAGCAGCTCAGAATTTTTGAAGAAGCCCTGCTCCAGGAAACCGAGGCTGAGCTGGAAAAGGCCCGGCATGACTTCAGCCTGGGGCAGCTGGATTCACTTGGTCTGCTTGACCTTTACCGAAATTCTACACTGGTCAGACTTGAGTATCTGCGAGCTTTATACCTTTATAATTGCGCTCTGGCCGATCTGGAAAAAGCAGGCGAAGATTATGAATGAAACTCTGATTAAGGCCAGAGGTAAGGAGATAACTATGAGTTACAGAAAGAATCTTTTTCAGTTTTTAATCATTTTAGTTCTGGTGGGCTCATTCCTGTGGTTTAGTTCCTGCCGCCCCCACAGTCATGAAGAAGATGGCTCGGCCAAACATTCTGAGGAATGTGATAGCGAATCTGTTGTCCTGTCGGAAGAAGCTTTGAAGCTGGCTGGAATTCGGATAGAAGAATTAAAAGAAATTAGCCTTCAGCCAGAACTAAAAGCCCCGGGTGAGGTGGTCATCAACCCCAGGAAATTCTACCGCTTAACCAGCCGGGTGGCCGGCCGGGTCGAAGAGCTTCTGGTTTACGAAGGAGATAAAGTCAAAGCCGGTCAGGTGGTGGCCAGGCTTTTCAGCCTGAATTACCTGGAAAGCCTGACCGAGCTGAAACTGGCCAAAGAAAGGCTAGACCGGCTCAACCAGGAACAATCCGGAGAAATTACTCTGGCCCGGGAGCTGTTTAATTCAGCCAGAACCAAGCTCCGGATACTCGGATTAAGCGACCGCCAGATTGATTCACTGTTGAAGTCAGCCTCTCCAGAAATTCACCTCTACGAGGTCCTGGCCCCTGTAGACGGGCAGGTTCTAAACCAGAAAGTTTTCCGGGGAGACACGCTTGAGGTTGGGGCGGAAATAGCCGAGATTGCTTCGTTTGACCGGGTCTGGGTTGAAGGTCGAGTTCAGGAGAAAGAAGCCGGGCTGGTCTATCCAGGCCAGACCGCAGTCGTCAGAACCAGAGCTTATCCCGAATTTAGTTTCTCAGGCATAGTCACCTATATTTCTCCGCTCCTGGATTCAACCACCAGGACCTTAAAAATCAGGATAGAAGCCCGAAATTCTGAAGGTCGGCTCAAACCTGGCCTGTTCGTCGAGGTGGGGCTGCTCCTTCCAGAAAAAACTATCCTGGCCGTCCCGGAAGAAGCCGTTCAGGAAATAAATGGTCAAACTGTGGTTTTTGTGACTGAAAAACAGGGCGTTTTCCTGCCCAGACCGGTTAAACTCGGTGAGCCCATAAGCGGCTTCCGCCCTGTGCTCAGTGGACTTGAGGGGGGCGAAAAATACGCGGTGACGGGAGCATTTATGCTAAAAGCCGAGCTTTTAAAGCACCTTCTGGGAGAGGAGGGCCATCGTCATGATTGACCGGATTATCTCTTTTTCCCTAAAAGAACGTCTGCTAGTGCTCCTCCTGATTTTCCTGGTGGTAGCGGGGGGCATCTATTCTTTTTTAAGAATTCCAATTGATGCCTTTCCCGATGTGACCAGCGTTCAGGTGGAAATTCTGTCGCGGGCCACCGGTTTCTCGCCTTTTGAAGTGGAAAAGTTCGTTACCTTCCCGCTGGAAACTTCCTTGAGGGGCCTGCCAGGACTGACCCAGCTTCGCTCTGTTTCCCGCTCCGGTCTTTCGGTTATCACAGCTGTATTCGAAGATAAAACCGATATATATTTTGCCCGCCAGCAAGTTTTTGAACGCCTGGCAGAAGCCAGGGAAAAAATGCCGGAGGGGGTAGAAGTTTCTCTGGGACCTGTAGCCACGGCTATGGGTGAAATCTTCCAGTACACCCTGGAAGGAAATGAACCGGGAAGGGAAGAGGACTGGATTCCCTATCTTACCGAACTTAGAACCATCCAGGACTGGGTCATCACCCCGCTGCTGAAAAGTGTGCCCGGAGTGGTGGATGTCAATTCTTTCGGCGGTTATCTGAAGCAGTACCTTATCAGAGTAGACCCAGAGCGCCTGCTTAAGTACAACCTCAGCCTGCAGGAAATTATGGAAGCAGTTCGACTCAGCAACCTGAATGTCGGTGGAAACATAATAGAAAAAGGCCAACAACAATTTATCGTCAGAGGCACTGGCCTTTTTACCAGCCTGGAGGATATAAAAAACACGGCAATTAAATCCGAAAGAGGGATACCCATTACTCTCCAGGATGTGGCTCGAGTTGAAGCGGGTTTTGCCGTACGCCAGGGAGCTTCGGTCCGAAACGGAGAAAAAGAGGCGGTCGGAGGTATTGTTCTGATGCTCAAAGGGGAAAATAGCCGGGAAGTAACCCGACGGGTTGAAAGAAAAGTGGCCGAGATAAACCAGAGTGGACTTCTGCCTCCCGGTTTGAAAATAGTCCCTTTTTATAACAGGACCGAAATTGTCCAGAAATCAATCCACACCATTCAGGAAGCATTGCTACTCGGAGCTATTCTGGTGATTCTGGTTGTCTTTTTCTTCCTTCACAGCTTTCGCGGTTCAGTGGTGGTGGTTCTGGCCTTGCCCCTGGCTGCTCTTCTGACCTTCGTAGTGATGAAACAGGCCGGGCTAACCGCCAACCTGATGTCCCTGGGAGGGCTGGCTATATCAATCGGAATGATTATTGATGCCGCCATAATTCAGGTGGAAAATATCCAGCGGCACCTTCTGGAAACCAGAAAGAAAGACCTGGCTACTTTCCTGAAAGCTGTCCTTGAAGTCCGCAAGCCCAGTATCTTTGGAGAACTAATAATTGCCCTGACCTTTATCCCTTTGCTCAGCCTGCAGGGAATTGAAGGCAAGATGTTCTCGCCACTGGCTATCACTCTCTCCATTGCTATCATCTGTTCCCTTTTAATTTCTCTTTTTATTATCCCGGGCCTGGCCTATCTGGTAATGAAGGTTCCGGCTGAGAAAAAAGACTGGCTGATGGATCTTCTTTTAAGAAAATATCACTCGGTCCTTCGCTGGTCACTCAAACACAGCCCCTTGGTGGTCGGACTGCTGGCAGTCCTTCTCTTGACCAGCCTGTTTCTCATTCCGAGGCTTGGCCGGGAGTTCATTCCCATTATGGACGAAGGGGCTTTTGACATGGACATTCAGATGCTGCCCGGCATTTCTCTTGAACAGGCTCTGGCCCTTACTATGGAAGTGGAAAAAAGATTAAAGCAGTTTCCCGAGCTGGAGACCATCGTTTCCAGGACAGGCCAGACCGGCATAGCCCTTGAAGCCAGAGGGGTGGAAAAAACAGGTTTTGTTGGCTCATTAAAGCCTCGTTCTCAATGGGTTTCGGCCCGGACCAGAGAAGAGCTGACTAACAAAATGAGACTGGCTCTGGCTGACCTGCCCGGGATATCTTTCTCTTTCAGCCAGCCGATTGCCTGCCGCATAGATGAGCTGGTGGCCGGTACCAGAGCTCAGCTTATCATCAAGCTTTTCGGGGAGAACCTGGACCTTCTCCGGATAAAAGCCGAGGAGATAGCCGCAGTGGTCAGAGAAATCAGGGGAGCCACCGATCTGATGGTGGAAAGAATTTCCGGTCAACCTTATCTGATGGTGGAGGTAAACCGCGAGGAAATGAAAAGACACGGACTGAGAGCGGCGGAAGTGCTTTTTCTGGTGGAAACAGCCCTGGCCGGAAAGCCGGTAACCAGGATGTACGAAGGAGAAAGAGCTTTTGAGGTGGTTATCAAATACCCGGAAGAATCCAGACAATCTCTTGAGCAACTGAGCCGGCTCTTATTAGATACACCGGCCGGATACCGGATACCATTAAGCCAGGTAGCCAGAATCCGCCAGTTGGAAGGTCCGGCTCAAATCAGCCGGGAGGGCGGCTTCCGAAGAATTGGCCTGGAAGTAAACATCAGCGGCCGGGACCTCGGCAGTTTTGTGGCTGAAGCCAGAGAAAAAATTGCCAGAGAGGTAAACCTGCCCCCAGGCTATCACCTGGAATGGGGGGGTCAGTTTGAAAATCAGCAGAGAGCCATGAAAAGACTTATGGTCATAGTTCCCCTGACTCTGGTCCTGATTTTCTTTTTGCTTTTTTCAACTTTCGACTCTTTCAAGCTGGCCTTGCTGGTACTGGCTACCCTGCCGGTGGCTCTGGTAGGTGGGGTTTTTTCGCTGTGGCTTTCAGGCCTTTATCTTTCAGTTCCTGCCTCAGTGGGCTTCATCGCTCTGCTGGGAATTGCCGTGCTCAACGGGGTAGTAATGGTCAGCTATTTCCAGCAGGTGACAGCCAACAGATGTTTTTCTCTGGATGAGGCTATTGTGGTCGCGGCTGGCAAAAGATTAAGGCCAGTTTTGATGACAGCTACCACTACTCTTCTTGGATTAATTCCTTTGCTCTTTGCTCAGGGACCGGGGTCTGAAGTCCAGCGGCCTCTGGCCGTAGTGGTAGTAGGAGGATTGCTCACCTCAACCTCTCTGACCTTACTGCTTCTACCGATTCTTTACCGCTGGACCTGCGGCCTTAGAGAAGAAATTGGAGCAAAAAATTGAGGCCAGCTAACCCAAATAAGCTACTACTAGCCTAAGGCTTTTGGGCTGTGCAGACCGAGTAATAACTTCCAGGCGGCTTACTGGAAAAAGGACCTCAGCTAGCTGGACACGAGGTGGGAACCGGTCCAGGTCCAGTCTCTGACTTAATAAGATAAAGGAGCTTTTTCTGAAAGATTTTAAGTAAGATAGTTGAAAGGTCCGAGCTGAGACACCGAGCCACAATATCTGATTGAGATTGGCAGAGCTATCTGACAAAGCTCCGGGCTGATAATCAAAGTCCGGTATTAAATTCTCCACCAGTAGGAAAATTTTAAGAAATAATACCGACCCGTTGAAATAAACCGGTCACCATCCAGCTGTTTTCGATTATCCTCAACACCTAAATAAAAGACTGTCCCGGGGTTTAGTTCCCAGCCAAAAAGTCCGCTGAGATAAATTTTCTGGTGATAATGGTTGTAATCGGTGATTAAACGCAGGAAAAAATTTTTATTCAGCTGAAAATTAATTCTCTGGCTCAAAATGGTTACCCGATAAATTTTCTCTCCTCCTCTGTCTTTGTAAAAATTGGTGTCTTCAAACCGCCAGGAAAAAATCAGATTAGTTAGAGGCCTCAGATTGATCTCTGATTCAACTGAGGTCCTGAAGCCAAGATAAGGTTCGCTGCTGTAGTAGATAGACCGTCCGAAAGAATACATCACCCGACCGCTGAGCCAGGCCAGGGGAGCAGAGAAGAAACTGCCCCTGAATTCTCTGGGTTTCAAACCCACTCCGCTATATTTTTCATAGGAATCACTGTAGTTCAAAAAGATAAAAGTCTGGCGCCAGCCATTAATCATCAGGGAATAATCCACATCTACGTCGGTTAGCTGACCGCTGTAGTCATAAACCCGGCGATAGGAGACAGAAGGAGTGATGGAGATTATCAATTCTTTCTGCGGAAGGAAGGTGTAGCCTATCCTGCTATTGAGAGAATGAATATCCTTGCGCCGGAGAAAACCCAGGCCAGCTTCAAAATCCGGATGGATGCTGAACCAGTCAAGAGAGACATTCAGGTGACGACTCTGGTGGTTGAAGTTAAAAGCCGCAGCCGGTACAAGTCCGGTTTCCGCACCAGCTACCCGGCTCCTGGAACCGACCAGCTGAAATCCTAACCTGTTAGATTGAAAAAACTTGAACTGGCCATCCAGTCCGAACAGCCGGTTGTAATCGGAAAAAAGCGAGCTTCCAACCTGCCCCATTTCTTTATCGGCCACCAGCACTCCAAGGTAAGATTCAGAGAAAAGGTCCTGACGGAGCCTTATGACGCTATTAAGTGAACGATAATGGAGAGTCTCGTCAAAATCCGGGGCTTCAGGGATGTTTATGCCTAAAGGCAGATCGTCAAGTGCCGACATTATACCGAAGCTGGTTTTTTTTATTTTCCCGCTGAGCTTGGCTGCCCAGACTGGAGAGACAATTTTTCTCGTATACAGTAGCTCTAAAGGAGTGTCAAAAATATCTTTACCTTCCAGAAAAAATGGTCTTTTTTCCGGATAATAAAGTGGATAACGCTGGTTGACATCATTCTGGGGAATATCAGCTTCAATCTGGCTGAAATCCGGGTTAAGAGCCAGGTCTGCAGTCAGGTCCGAGGTAATTCCATATTTTATGTTAGCCCCGATTTCCGGGCTGAACTTATCGCCATCAGCTTTACTTGCGACCACCGCTGGCAGCAGTTCCAGGTTTCTGCCTTTCTCCACATTCTGGTCGATTATCAACTTTCCGGCCTGAATAAGCAGGCCGCTGATATTTCTCGAACGCGCTGGCCAGTAAAGGTCTTCATTTTTCCTCGGAATCTGGCGTCTGAGAATCAGACCCCAGGTTTGGTGAACCCGGTTAGGAAATCTCAGGCTCTTGAAGGGAATGGAAATTTCCACCACATAGCCATCTTCAGTCCGCCTGGCAGCTGACTTGAAAAAAGCATTCCAGTTACGGTCTACCCGGTCAAAGCTTTCTCCTCGCCCCCGACCGCGGCGGGGATTGGCTTCAGTATAAATCCCGTCAACCTGAACCTCCCGGGCATTAACCTGAAATACAAATGCTCTTTTCTGGTCATTAAAGGTATCCAGATAGATTGAAACCAGGTCATCTCCCTGAACCCGGTCGCGTTGACAGAGGGTACAGCGGATTTCAGATGGTCGAGAATCATAACAGTAAAAAGCTATGTAAAGATTTTTTCGGTCATAACCGAGGTAGACCACAGTTTTTTCTGAAGGGCGACCCCCTTCCTGGGGTTCATACTGAACAAAATCCTCCACCACCGCAGCTGAAAGCCACTCCGGATTACCCAGCCGGCCATCAATGACCGGAGCCTTCTCCATAAAGCCAGGTTGAACCACAAACTTATCAGATTGAGACTGGGGAAAGGCCTGAAGGATGGCGCTCAACCCAACCAGAAATGAGATAAAAACCGAGGTACGCATCAGGGGAAACTCAACCTCACCGCAACTTAATCTACATTAAGAAAATCAACCAGCTTCATGTTGCGGTTTTTAAGACTCAAACCGAGAGCTTTTTCCAGGTTGGCCAGGGAAATGTTGTAATCAATAATAGCCTTAAGTTCAGTAGAACGGGCATTGGCCAAGTCTCTCTGGTACATCAGCACAATGTAATTAGTGCTCTGACCGACTTTGAGCTTCTCTTCCTCGGCCGCCAGCTTTTTTTCCTGAAGCTCCCGGGCTACCCGGTAAGCCTGAACTCTTTTCAAGTTGGCTTCGAGATCCCTCAGAGCCGTTTTGATTTCCAGCAGCGCCTGCTGTTCCTGTCTCTTCATGTTCAGCATGGTCTGTTCCAGATTCAATTTGGCCTGGGCATAATTGGCTCTGGAGATAACGTTGCTCAAAGGAATGTTCAGCGAAAGACCTACTGACCAGTTCTTGTACTTAAAGTCCAGGGCATCTTTCATGGCATCTTTCCGCGCACCCGGTATGGTACCTATGATAATTCCGGTCAGTGGGTTGTCATTCTGATAAAGAATCCGGGTTCCGGAAAGACCAGGGCTCCAGTAAGAAGCATTCAGATTCAACGAGGGCAGCAGCTGATTCCTGGCCACGCTCAGGTTAAACTGCTGGGTCTGAAGTTCAATCTTAAGACTTTTTAAATCCGGTCTGTTTTCAAGGGCAATGGACAGGGCTTCCTCCAGCGGGATGGCTTTCTGTTCAAATCTGGGAGTGTCAACTGGAACGATGGCTGAATACTGTTGTTCTTCTTCCCGGCTCATATTCATCAACATCTTAAGCTGGTCTTCAGCATTTTTAACCTGGGCTTCAGCCTGGATGATGTCAGCTTCCCGGGTGGCTACTTCAGATTGAGCACTTAATACTTCAATCGGCGCCAAGGTGCCGATTTCCACCGACCTTTTATTTCTCTCCAGCAGTTCCTGAGCCAACTTTAAAGACTGCTGGCGAACCTTAAGATTTTCGATGGCATAGACCAGATTCCAATAGGCCTGTTCTGCTGAATAAATCGTATCCATCAAAGTTTTTTCCAGCTGGGTTTGAGAAACCTGAAGGTTGTTTCTGGCAATGATTATTTCTTTCTGGCTAATTTTGTAGCCAAAATTCTGGAGCAGGGGCTGACTGAAGTCAAAGCGCAGGGTGCTGCCGTAGCGGGGATTGACCGTCTGAAATCTCTGGTTAGTTTCGTTACTGTAAGAATCAAGGCTGAGCGTCAGGGTCCCGCCAAAAGGAATGGCCTGGGAAATGTTGCCTGAAATGGAGTTATATTTAGTGATGGTACTTTCTGAGGCTTCCAGCCAGGAGTAAGAAGCGCTTTCAGTTTCTCTATTATTAAAATTAAAAGATAGGGTTGGATAGTATTTTTCCCTGGCTCTGGCCAGACTGGCCGCCGCCAGCTCCGGACTTAATTCCTGAATGGCCACGGATAGATTGTTTTTAAGAGTTCTCAGAATGCACTCTTCCAGGGTTAATTTCAGAACTTTTTCTTCCTGGGCCTCAACCGTAATTCCTGCAATAAAAAAAAGTAGTGTCAAAGCCAGGCTTATGGTCTTTACTGTTGATTTCATCTTATCCTCCGGTCTTACAAGATTGACATATTGGGTTGCCCCGGCTGAACTGATGGCCTACAGCCAGTTTTCAAATTATTTTTATTCATAACGCAGAGCCTCAATCGGGTCGAGCTTGGAGGCTTTTCTGGCCGGATAATACCCGAAGAATACACCTACTGAAGCCGCAAAGAAAAATGCCAGCAGGATGGACTCGAGCGTCACCACCGTAGTTATTTCCGAAAAGACAGAGATGTACTTCATCAATCTGGAGGCTCCAACACCAACGATTATTCCAATCAAACCTCCAGTAAGACTGAGGACAACCGCCTCAATTAAGAACTGAAGCAGGATATCTCTCTCCCGGGCTCCGACTGCCAGACGGACACCTATCTCCCGGATGCGCTCGGTGACCGAGACCAGCATGATGTTCATAATTCCTATTCCACCAACTATAAGAGAAATTGAGGCAATGGAACCGAGCAAAATGGTCATAATCCGGGTTGACTCGGCCGCACTTTCAGCTACGTCAGCAATATTTCTCACCTGAAAATCATCTTCGGCCCCGGGGGCAATGCGATGCCGCTCCCTCATCAGCTCTTCAATCTGAAGCTTAGCTTCGGCTGTCCGGTCGGCCGAGACGGCTGAGACATCTATCGAGCTTATGTAATCAACACCCATCAGTCTTTTCATAACCGTAGTGTAAGGAACAGCAATCATATCATCGCGGTTAAAGAAGCCACCGGTTTCACCTTTGGATTCCAGAACACCTATTACCTTAAAGGGAATCCTCTTGATTCTTATGGTTTGACCAACGGCCTCTTCATCTTCAAAAAGATTCTTCCGGACCTGACTCCCCAGAACACAGACCTTGGCTGCGGTAGCCACGTGGGACTCGTCAAAATAAGTTCCCTCCACCACTTTCCAGTTTCTGATTTCGGGAAACTTTTCACCGGTTCCCTGAATCTGGGTATTCCAGTTCTTGTTGGCATAAACAACCTGGGCTCTGGTGGAGATGGAGGGCGAGGTGGCTTGAACCGCATCGCAGTACTGCTCTATGGCTATGGCATCTTCCGGCTTTAAGGTGTTAAAACCGCCAAAACCAGTATGGACCCCGCGGACACTTCTGCTACCCGGGTAGACAAAGAGCAAGTTGGTTCCCATGGAGGCAAAACGTTCCTGGATGCCTTTCTTGGCCCCTTCGCCTATGCTGACCATGGCGATGACCGCGGCCACCCCGATAATGATGCCCAGGATGGTCAGGAAGGACCTCATTTTGTTCCTGGAGAGGGCTCGAAACGATACCTGTAATATTCTGAAAATTTTCATTTCATCCTCCTGAGACCGCTTGCTCGCATCCCTGGCTGACTTCCTCTCCCACAATCAGGCCATCTTTAAGGTATAACCTCCGCTTGGCGTAGGAGGCTATTACCGGGTCGTGAGTAACCATTATCAGGGTAATCTTTCTTTCTTGATTGAGCCGGCAGAATATATCCATAATTTCCGCCCCGGTTTTGGAATCAAGGTTACCTGTGGGTTCGTCAGCCAGAATCAGAGAAGGGTCATTGACCAGAGCTCTGGCAATGGCCACTCGCTGCATCTGACCGCCGGAAAGCTGGTTGGTGCGGTGATGTTCCCAGCCTTTAAGTCCGACAGCTGCCAGAGCTTCTTTAGCTTTTTGCTTGGCTTCCTTGCTGCTGATATGGGAATAAATCATCGGCAACTCCACGTTCTCCAGGGCTGTAGTCCTCGGTAACAGGTTAAAATTCTGGAAGACAAAGCCGATTTTCCGGTTGCGGATAGCTGCCATCTCATCTCTGGTCAGTTTGGAAACATCCACCCCTTCGAGAAAATACTTACCCGATGTCGGCCTGTCCAGAAGACCCAGAATGCTCATCAGGGTTGATTTTCCAGAGCCAGATGGCCCCATGATGGCCAGAAATTCCGAGTAATCGACACTGTAAGTAATGCCCCTGAGGGCCTGCACCTGAGTTTCTCCAATCTGATAAATCCTGATTATGTTCTCCAGTCGAATTAATTTTTCGCTCATTTTGACTTCTCCCCGTATTACCTTCTGGGCATCATGAAAAAGCCGCCACCGGGAGGGGGAGTAGTCCTGGTCTGGGTACTAGCCGAGGCAGTTACCAAACCGACTATAACTTCGTCTCCCTCTTTAAGATGCTCACTTCTAACTTCAGTAAAGGAATTATCCGTAACTCCGGTACGAACAAAAACGACCTTAAGATTTCCTTTTTCATCCAGCATCCAGACGCGTGACGGACCTCTTCTCTGGCCCGACTGACCGCCCAAACCAGCCATCTGACCCATCTGAGAAAAATCAAAAGTTCTCTGGCCGGCCTGGGGTTGACGCCCGCCTTCTGGAGCGGACCCGGGAGCAACTCCACCCTGACCCTGACCTCTTCTGGCAGCCATTTCTTCAAACGCCGCCCTCATAATCTTCTGCAATTCTTCTGGTTTTAAGTCGGGAGTAAACCTCAGAGCAGCATTAGGCACCTTAAGTACATTTCTCGCCTCACCTACTATTATGCTACAGGTAGCAGTCATTCCAGGCAGAAGTTTAAGGCTAGAGTTGTCCACATCAATGATGGCAGAATAGGAAACCACGTTTTGCTGGGTAATCGGAGAATAACGAACCTGACGGACCACCCCGTTAAAAGTCTCGTTGGGGTAAGCTTCAACAGTGAACTTAACCCTTTGCCCTTCTTTAACTTTGCCCACGTCGGCTTCATCAACCAGACATTCTACTTCCATCTTGGTCAGGTCGTTGGCAATCTCAAAAAGCTTGGGTGCCTGGAAGCTGGCGGCCACAGTCTGTCCGACGTTGACATTCCGGGAAATCACCACTCCATCAATGGGAGAGCGGATGATGGCATAAGAAAGGTCTACCTTACTGGCTTCCAGCTGAGATTTAGCCTGTTCGGTTCGAGCCTGCTGGGCAATCAGGTCCGCCTTGGCCTGAAGATAAGACGCTTCGGCCTGTTCTTTCTCTTCGTTAGAAATCAAATTTTTCTCAAAAAGGCTTAAAGCCCGTTCATATTTTTTCTGTGCAATTTCTAAAGAAATCTTTGCCCTTTCGAGCGCCGCCACCGCATTTCTGTAGTTAGCTTCATTCTGTTCAATTTTGGCTATCAGCTGGGACTGGTCCAGCTCAGCCAGAATGTCGCCTTTTTTAACGCGGGAATTATAATCCACGTAAATCTTCTCTATTCTTCCTGAAACCTGGCTGCCCACTTCAACCAGAACCACCGGGTTTAAGGTTCCAGAAGCAGTCACCACGGCTTCGATATCACCGCGGGTAACTTTTTCGGTCCGGTATTTAGGTTTATGGTTTGAGCCTTTCTTAGCTAAAGAAAAACCGACAACCAGACCAATGACGATAATCACAGCCAGGATGATGAATAGTGTTTTCTTCTTCATCTTGCTTCTCCTTTTTTCTCCTTTTCATTAGGAATTTGAGTTCGAGGTTTATCCTCACGCCGCTCGGAAGTATCCCTTCTCCGCTGGCGCATGTATTTTTCCATCAATTCTTTCATTTTGTTTTGCTGCTCAGATGTCAGAACACTGTCCATTTCCGTTTTAAGCTGCTCCCGCAGCTGGCCCAGCCGGATATGAATTTCTTTCCTGAAGGACTCAAACCTCTCCTCACTTCGTTTGAAGATTTCCCGGATTTGAGCTTCCTGCTCAGGCGTCAGCTGTAGTTCCCTGGATATCACTTCAAGAGTAGGAAAAGGTTCCTGCCTCTGTGGTGGCCGGGTTTTTTTCTTTGCGGTAAAAAACTTGTCGCTGTAAATCCCTACCGCTACCCCGATAGCAAAAACTACAATCAGGGATAACACTGCCCAGATTTTATATTTATTGTTCATTGTTTACCTCGCCTGATTATTTCCTGGGAATCCAGACCGGCAAAAAGCAGTTTCAGCTGACGGGTTTCCGGTTTTTCCTCTTCAAAAAAAGCCTGCGTATCCTTAAGAGGGTTCTGGTTCTGGAAAAGCAGCAACTCCGATTGACTCATCTGAACTTCAGCTGGCTGGACCAGAAACAAAACACCCGCCAGAATCAGAAGGATTACCATAAAAACCGGCACCGCAGCCGCATACCATCTTTCCAAAGCTACCCAGAGAGAGGGTCTGGCTTCAGTTTGAAGCCTGGCTTTTAATCTTTCCTCAAAATAGGGGAGAGGCTCTGCTCCGGTGATTTTCAGATCAGATAGAAAATTTTTCATCTTCCGGTAGTCAGACAAAAGCTGCCCGCAGGAAGGACAGACTTTCAGGTGGCCTTCAAGCCTGGCTGAATCTCTGGAGCCCAGCCGGCCGTCAACCAGTTTCGAAATTAATCTTTCGGCCTTTCGGCAATTCATCACAGTCCTCCTTCCTGACTCAATAACGGAGCCAGTTTTTTCCTAAGAAGCCTTCTTGCCCTGTGCAGCCGGGAGTCAACCGTCCCCGGCGATAATTTCAAAATCTTTCCTATTTCTTCGTAACTTAAGCCCTGAATATCTCTTAGAGATAATATTAGACGATATTTATCTGGCATTTCTTCCAGTTTCTGCCTTAGCAATAATCTTCGGCGTTCCTCTTCCTGGCCTTCTGCCAACTGCAGGGAGAGTTCTTTTTCCGGGAGGCGCGGTTCAGGAATCCCATCCAGACTCAGCTGGTCTTTTTCTTTTTTCCGTTTCCTCAAATAATCCCTGATGTGGTTCATGGCAATTTGATAAAGCCAGGTGCCGAACTCTGATTGGAACCTGAACCTGGGAAGCGAGAGATAGGCCTTAAGAAAAATCTCCTGGGTAAGGTCATCGGCCGTTTCCCGGTTATGAACCACATTTAGCGCCAGGCCAAAGACCCGGTTTTGATAAGCCCTTACCAGCACAGAAAAAGCCTCCTGGTCTCCCTGCTGAGCCAGTCTAACAACCTGGTTTTCTTCCATCTGCTGCTCACTATTCTAGCCTCAGCCTTTTAGACGAGGCCGGGCTTCAATTCTTCCTATCGGTGGCGAACTGTTTTTTACTAACTTTATTTATAATATAATAATTACTTAGCTTAATAAAAGATGCACCAAAAAGCACTTTTTACAAGGAAATCAGGCCGAGGGTGGCCACAGAAGCGATAACCAAATTCTGGACTTAACTAACTACTTGCTTTATATCATAACCCAGATTATTGCTAAAACGATCTGGGTTAAATATAATTAAGGTATTATGAAGTGGGAAGATATTGCTCGAGAATTAACTCAGCCTACCGATTCCAAAATAATTCTTCTGGTCCTGGATGGCCTGGGCGGTCTGCCGGTGAACGGTCTGACTGAACTGGAGGCTGCCCGAAAGCCCAATCTGGACGAAACCGCCAGAAGGGGTGTCTGCGGTCTGACCGACCCTGTCTTTATGGGTATTACCCCAGGTTCTGGTCCGGCTCATCTGGCTCTTTTTGGCTACGACCCGCTTCGTTATCAGCTTGGCCGGGGCATTCTGGAAGCAATGGGCTCAGGAGTGGAAGTGGGCCGTGATGATGTTGTAGCCCGGGGTAACTTCGCCACCCTGAAAGATGGTCTGGTAGTGGACCGTCGGGCCGGACGAATCACCACAGAAGAAAACATCAAGCTCTGCGAACTGCTAAATAATAACATTAAAGAAATAGAGGGCATCAAAATAAGCCTCTACCCGGGCAAAGAACACCGTTTTGTCCTGAAGCTTTCTGGTCCGGATCTTTCGGATGCCCTGACCGATGCCGACCCTCAGAAAGAAGGCCGGCCCGAAGTCCCGGCTTCTGCCTTGAAGCCTGAAGCTGAATTCACGGCTACCATCGTCAACTGCTTTCTGGAAGAACTCAAAAAAATTCTTCGCGACCAGTCTAAAGCCAATTACGCCCTGCTCCGGGGATTCTCCAAATTTCCTTCCAATCTCCCGACTATGCCGGAACTCTACAAAATCAAACCAGCCTCCATCGCCAATTACCCGATGTACCGGGGACTGACCAGACTGCTGGGCCTGGAAGTGCTGGAGGTTGGCCCTGAAGCTGGAGATCTTTTTGAGGTTCTGGAAAAGAACTACGACCGTTATGACTTTTTCTACCTTCACTACAAAAAAACTGACTCGGCCGGAGAAGACGGCCGCTACGAAGATAAAGTTAAAGCCATTGAAGAGATTGACCACTTCATCCCCCGCCTCTGGGCTTTGAAACCGGAAGTCCTGGTAATAACCTCCGACCACTCCACGCCTTCAGTTTTGAAATCCCATTCCTGGCATCCCAACCCCTTTGTCCTGGTCTCTGATAAAGCCCCCGCCGATGAGGTTGTCCGCTTTACTGAAAAAGACTGCGCTCGCGGCTCCCTGGGACGGTTTCCTTCTCTTTACGTCATGCCACTGATGCTGGCTTATGCTCTCAAACTCAAAAAATACGGGGCCTGAGGTTTACTTTTTCTGTTGATTTAAGAACCGATTGCTGGTATTTACTTTCTGGAAGATATGATAAGGTTAAAGTGGTTGGTTCGGCTTTGGCCAGTATTACTTTTTTTTATTATCGTAACACTGTTTTCAGCTGCCAGTAAACCTGAAGACCCCCGAGCCGAAGTTAAAAGCCTCCGCTACGCCCAGCATCCCGATTTTTTTCGGGTAGTTCTGGAAATTGAGAAAATCAGGGAATTTTATTCAGCCGAGTTAAAAAGCCCGGAAAGATTTTACCTGGATATTTTCCAGGCTAAGTTAAAGCCCGGTCTGCATGGAACTTCAGCTGAGCTTCGGTCTGGCTTTATCCGTAACTTACGATTGGCTCAGAAAAACCCCTCCACAGTTCGTCTTACCCTGGAACTCAAGCCAGGAGCCAAACAGTCCGAAAAAATATATTACCTTAAAGAGCCTACCCGCCTGGTTATAGATATTTACGGCCAGCCAGAACCCACGTCCGTCAAACCATCATCTGATTCGGCCCGACCTTCAGGCCAGCAGAGGACCAACCTCGGGTCAGAAGCAAAGGAGATTCCCCCTTCCCCTCCAGTTCCTTCCAGCTCGGGTTACTCCCTGGTTCGACAGCTCGGGCTCGGAGTAAAAAGAATTGTCATAGACCCCGGTCACGGTGGCAGCGATCCTGGCTGTATCAGCCCCTCGGGACTTAAAGAAAAAGAGGTGGCTTTAGACCTCGCCCGCAGGCTGAAACATCTGCTTGAGACCCAGGGCAAGTTTGAAGTGTTTCTAACCAGAGACAGCGACCTTACCCTGCCTCTGGAAAAGCGAACCGCCTTTGCCAACCAGAAAGGGGCAGATCTTTTTATATCCATCCACCTTAATGCCAGTCCCCGCAAAAACCGCACCGGAGTGGAGACTTTTTACCTGAATTTCAGTCCGGACCCAGCCGTAAACGAGCTGGCCGCCAGAGAAAACGCTTCATCTACCAAGAACATCAGAGAAATGAAGCTAATTGTCGACAAAATAATTAAAAATTCCAGATACGAAGAATCTAAAGACTTAGCTGAAAAAATCCACCGGAACCTTCTGAGCCACCTGAGGCAACATTTTGGGCCCCGCGAGGACCTGGGAGTTAAGGGGGGCCCATTCTGGGTCCTGATCGGGACAGAGATGCCCTCAGTGCTGGTTGAAGTTTCCCACCTTTCCAATCCAAAAGAGGAAGCCGCTCTTCAAACTGAAGCTTACCGGGAAGCTGTGGCCCTAGGCCTTTTTCGTGGTATTATAGAATATGTTAAATCCTTAGGAAAAGGATAGGAAATATGGAAAGACGAGAATTCCTCAAAAGTCTAGTTATAGGTAGTCTGGCCTGGCAATGGCCTATGTCTTTGAAAGCCCAGTCATCACTGCCGACTTTAGCTGTGGTGGAAGGAGAGTCACCCCAGGCAATAACCAAGGAAGCCATAAGGGCTCTTGGCGGGATGAAACAATTTGTAAGCCGCGGGGACAAAGTTCTTCTCAAACCCAATATCGGCTGGGACCGAACTCCAGAAATGGCAGCCAATACTAACCCGGAAGTAGTCAAAGCCCTGGTGGAGCTGGCTTATGAAGCCGGGGCCAAAGAAGTCATCGTCATGGACCATACCGTTAATCAGCCCAGGCGATGTTACATCCGCTCCGGAATTCAGGAAGCAGCCAGAGAAGCTGGAGCCAGGGTCCTTTTCCCTGATGAACAACGGCTTAAAAAGATGGCTATTAAAGGAGAATGGCTGAAAGAATGGGAAGTCTTCCAGGATTTTCTGGAAGTTGATAAATTAATAAATGTGCCGATAGCCAAGGTTCACTCACTATCCAGAGTTACCTTAGGAATGAAAAACTGGTTGGGAGCCATTGGCGGTAACAGAAATCAACTTCACCAGAAGATTGACCAGGCCATGGTCGACCTGGCTTCATTTTTTAAACCCGCTCTGACGGTATTAGATGCCTACCGGGTTCTCTTCCGCAATGGTCCTCAGGGTGGCAGAATTTCTGATACCAGACTCGAGAAAACGGTGGTGGCCGGGACAGATCCGGTGGCCGTGGATGCATACGGGGTAACTTTCTTTGAAATTCAGCCCCAGGAACTTCTATTCTTGAAACTGGCCCAGAATCGTGGATTGGGCAATTTCGAGCTGGAGAAGGTCAGAATTGAAAAGAGAAAAATCTAAAAAGTATTTCTGGTTACAAAAGCTAAGGATTTTTTCTCAGTTAGCTTTTTTCGGGCTCTTTTTCTATCTCTTCTTGATTACCCACTACCCAGGAAACGATTATTTCCGGATAACAGTGGAAAGGTTTTTCCATTTTGATCCCCTGCTGGCGGTAGTAGCTACGCTTGCCTCCCGCACCCTGTACGCTGCTCTTCTGCTTGCTCTTATTACACTCCTGGCCACTGTCCTTTTCGGCCGGTTTGTCTGCGGCTGGATTTGCCCTCTGGGGGCTCTGCATCAATTTTTTTCTTTCCTGTTCAAGAAAACCGGCTGGCTCAAACCGGCTAAAGATGACCGCTGGTCTCTGACCACAAAATACCTGATTCTTCTGCTTATACTGGCCGCCGCTCTTTTTTCAGTAAACCTGGCCGGTTACCTGGACCCACTTTCTTTTCTTTTCCGGTCTTTAACCGTCTATGTCTCACCTTTGCTCAACCAGCTGCTGGTGGCTTCAGGCAGCATCGCTTATTCAGCAGGAGTGAAAACACTCGGCCAGAATCTGAACCAGTTTTCCAACTATCTGGCTCTCAACAGCGTTTTTCAGAACGCCCTGTTCATCGGGATATTTTTCCTGGCAGCCGTGCTACTGAATGCCTGGAAAGAACGCTTCTGGTGTCGATACCTGTGTCCGGCCGGGGCTCTACTCGGGCTTTTTTCCCGGTTTAACTTTTTTAAACTCAAAATAGACCCGGAAAAATGCATAAAATGCCATCTCTGCTCCATCCACTGCGAGACTAACGCCCGCCCCTATCCTAATGAGGACTGGAGGAGCTCGGAGTGCATTTACTGCGAAACTTGCGCTGCCATTTGCCCGACCGCAGCCATCACCTTTCCGCTGCGTTTTAAGACTGAACCTATGAGAGGAGTTGACCTCAGCCGCCGTCGGGTCCTGCTTACTTCGCTCACCGGCTTCTTGCTAGCACCTGTCTTCAGGATTACCTCCCACCGCCAGCGGGCTTATCCAGCTCTGATCAGACCTCCGGGCTCGCTTCCTGAAGATAAATTCCTGTCAAAGTGCGTCAAATGCGGGGAATGTATGAAGGTCTGCCCGACCGGTGGTTTGCAGCCGGCCCTGACTGAGACCGGACCTGAAGGGGTATGGACTCCGGTTCTGGTTCCGCGGATTGGATATTGTGAATATTATTGCTCGCTCTGCACCCAGGTGTGCCCGACCGGAGCTATCCGGGAATTAACCGTGGAAGAAAAAATCACCGTAAAAATAGGTACAGCCTGGGTTGACCAAACCCGTTGTCTGCCCTGGGCTCTGGGGAAACCCTGCATAGTCTGCGAAGAACACTGCCCGGTCTCTCCCAAAGCTATCAAGTTAGTACAGGCTGAAGTCAGAACTCCTGAAGGCCAGGTGGTCTCCAACCTGGCTCCTTTTATAGACTTAGATGCCTGCATCGGCTGCGGTATCTGCGAAAACAAGTGCGTGGTCATGGACCTTCCGGCCATCAGGGTCAGCAGCATAGGTGAACAGCGCTCTCAGAAAAACAAGCTTATTCTGCCCTCGGTAAACGAACTGGATTGAATTCCACCCGGGCCCGGACCAGGCTATCTACCGACTGGCCCCCACCAAATCTCCCCTCAACCGGTCTTCTGCTAAGTTTTTATCAGAAACCTGGTGTTTGGCCTTGTTCCTGAATTATAACAATTAATCCTGATCGAACTTTTTCAACAAAAGGCAGGCGTTGGTTCCGCCAAAACCGAAAGAATTGGTCAGGGCGTAGATTATCTCTGCCGGTCTGGCCTTATTTGGCACGTAGTCCAGGTCACAATCAGGGTCCGGATACTCATAGTTAATGGTAGGAGGCATGATTTGATGGTAGATGGCCAGGGCCGTGATTGCGGCCTCCACCGAACCGGCTGCCCCTAGAAGATGGCCGGTCATTGATTTGGTGGAGCTGACAGCCAGATTGTGAGCGTGCTCTCCGAACAGATTCTTAATCGCCAGGGTTTCAGTGCGGTCGTTATATGGAGTGGAGGTGCCGTGGGCGTTAATGTACTGGACCTCAGAAGGGGAGATTCCGGCATCATCCAGAGCCATTTTCATGACCATAAAAGCCCCTTCTCCATCAGGGTGAGGAGCAGTAACATGATAAGCATCGCCATTAAGTCCGTAACCAACCACCTCAGCATAAATCCGGGCCCCACGCTTCAGGGCAACCCCCAGCTCCTCGAGAAGAACCACGCCGGCTCCCTCGGCCATCACAAATCCATCTCTCTGGGCATCAAAGGGACGACAGGCTTTTTCTGGCTGGTCGTTCCGTTCTGACAGGGCTCTCATGTTGCTGAACCCGGCCAGGCTTAAGGGAGTAATCGGAGCTTCCGAGCCTCCGGCAATCATCCGGTCTACTATGCCCATCTGAATCATCCTGCAGGCTTCTCCGATGGCATGGGCCCCGGTGCTGCAGGCCGTGGCGTTGGACAGGTTGGGGCCTTTCGATCGATACCTGATTGAAACATAGCCGGGGGCCTCGTTGATAATCGTCTGAATAATAAAAAAGGGAGAAACCCGCTCCGGTCCTTTCTCCATCAAAATCCTGTGAGTTTCCTCAATCGAACCTATACCTCCGATTCCCGACCCGATGTAAACTCCGGTTCTTTCACCTTCCAGAAGTTTCAGGTCTATGCCAGAGTCCATCACTGCCAGGTCAGCCGCCACAATGGCGTACTGGATAAACAGGTCCATCTTGCGGGCTTCCTTGCGGTCAATAAACTGCTGCGGGTCAAAGTTTTTGATTTCTCCGGCTATCCTGGTCTTGAATGGTGTCGGGTCAAAGCGGGTTATGGTGCTGATAGCCGAACTGCCCGAGACCAGAGCCTGCCAGTTAGCTTCTTTGCCTAAACCGAAGGGAGTAACCAGCCCGAGACCGGTTATTACCACCCTTCTCCTGTTCTGAATGGACGCACCCATGGAAAACCGTTTTCCCCTTTTAATCTGAGTCAAAAAGAAGAGCTAACGGAGTTATTTGTTCTTCAAGTGTTCCAGGATGTAATCGATGGCTTTGCCCACGGTGTTCAGCTTTTCTGCTTCATCATCCGGAATGTTCAGCCCGAATTCATCTTCAAGAGCCATCACCAGCTCGACGGTGTCGAGAGAGTCTGCGCCTAAATCCTGGGTAAAGGAAGCATTCTCGGTAATCTGGTCTTCACTGATGTTCAGCTTGTCAGCCACAATGGCCTTGACCTTCTTTAAAAGTTCTTCTCTCTCCATAATTACCTCCTGTTATTGAATTTACATATACATTCCGCCGTTGACGCTAATCACCTGGCCGGTGATGTAGGCGGCATCTTCTGAGCAAAGGAATTTCACTACCCGGGCCACTTCTTCCGGCAACCCGAACCTTTTCATTGGAATTATGTCCAGAAAGGCCTTTTTAACCTCTTCCGGCAGGTTTTCAGTCATAGGTGTAGATATGTATCCTGGCGCCACGCAATTGACCGTTATCCCCCGGGCAGCCACTTCTCTGGCTAAAGACTTGGAAAAACCGATGAGCCCGGCTTTGGAAGCAGCATAATTGGTCTGTCCAAAATTACCCATCAGCCCGACCACCGAAGAAAGGTTGACTATACGGCCATAACGAGCAGAGAACATATGCTTCAGCACCGCTCGGGTAAAATTAAAAGCACCTTTTAAGTTGACGCTAAGCACCAGGTCCCAGTCTTCTTCTTTCATTCGCAGCAAAAGAGAATCGCGGGTGATTCCAGCATTGTTAATCAGGTGGTCAATTTTACCCAGTTCTTTAACCACAGCTTCAACTACATCGCTCACCTGGTGGAAATCAGTAACATCGGCCATAAAGGGAATTGCTCGGATTCCTTCTTGGGCCAGGTTTCCAGCTACTCTTTCCAGCTTGTCTTTCTGGATATCAACCAGCACTACCGTGGCCCCAGCTCGACCCAGCTCCCAGGCTATGGCTTCGCCTATACCCTGAGAGGCCCCGGTCACCAGAGAAACCTTCTGGCTAAAAATCATCCGATTGCTCCTTTATAAATCTGTAGGTGCTTTAACATTCCTTCCTGAATTCTTTCCTGTAGTTTCCTGGCCGCCACTTCTTTCCCCAGCTTGATAGCGTTTTTAACTGCTTTGGGACCTGAACGCCCGTGTCCTATGATACATATTCCCTGGACTCCAAGCAAATGAGCACCACCATACTCTGAATAGTCTATCTTTTTATAAATTTTTTTCAAATGATGTTTTAAAAGCAGAAAACCCAGCTTGGCCAGTAAACTTCTGGTGATTTCATGTCTGGCCATGGTTAGCATGGCTTCGACCAGGCCTTCAGACACTTTAAGAGCCACGTTGCCGGTAAAACCGTCGCTGACGATTACCTCGGCCACACCGCGGTAGATATCTTTTCCTTCGACGTTTCCGATAAAATTCAGGCCAGAGGCCTGAAGCAGTTCATAAGCTTTCAGGGTCAGCTCATTCCCTTTGGTTTTTTCCTCACCGATACTCATCAGGGCCACAGTGGGATTGACTTTATTGAGGGCAGTCTCCAGAAAAACTTTGCCCATTACCGCAAATTGAACGAGGTGATGGGGCGCACAGTTGGCACTGGCTCCTACATCTATAAGAAGGGTCAAACCTTTTAAGGTGGGTATTAGCAAAGCCAGGCCTGGTTTGTCTATACCCTCCAGACTGCCCAGAACTCTGCGGGAAATATAGGTTACAGCTGCGGTGTTGCCCATGGAAATGAAGGCTTCGGCTTCTCTTTTCTTTACCAGCTCGGCTCCGACAAAGACAGATGATCGATTTTTTTTCCGAAGGGTCATCAGCCCTTCGCCCATACCGATAGTCTCAGGGGCATCGACAAGAATAACTTTTGAACCCTGAGCTTTTAAGCGGTCGAGCTCCTTTCTTACCTGCCTTTCTGGGCCAATCAGCAGAATTTCAATTCCAAGTTCTTTCGCTGCGGCCACAGCTCCTTCAACTATAGCCCCTGGGGCAAAATCGCCGCCCATCGCATCGACTGCGATTCTCATGACCTAATTACTGCTCAGAGCCTTCGATTACCTGACGTCCTTTGTAATAACCACATTCAGGACAGGCCCGGTGGGGGAGTTTGGGGCTACCGCAGTTCGAGCAAAGGGAAAATGAAGGCAGGGTAAGATGATCGTGCGATCTTCTCTTACCTTTTCTTGAATGTGAGTGTCTGCGTTTTGGGTTTGGCATTTATCTCTTATCTCTCAAAAAAGATTTTAATTTCTCCAGTCTCGGGTCAGAGGCACTGACCTCGCAGCCACAGCTGCCGTGGTCTATTAACTGACCACAGACCGGACAGAGACCTTCGCAGTTTTCAGAACATAATGGCCTCAGCGGAAAACTCAAATTCAGCTGTTCCAGAATAATTTCCCGCAAATCAAGCTGCTGATGGTAGTAGAAAAACCGGTCCAGGTCTTCTTCCTCAAGCTCTTCCTTAATCTCATCCAGCTCCTCTGGCAGAAAGACCAGGTCAAAAGCTGAATCTACATAATACTCAAAAGGCCTGAGACAGCGGCTGCAGATAAAACTCAACCGGGTGTTAATCTTGCCTTTAATCAGCACATCTTGACCGACTTTTTTCACCTCAACCACGGCATGAGTCGGCTCGAGGAAAACCGCATCTTCCTCGATCAGATCAAGACTGATAAAATCAAAATTCTGGTCGATGTGCAGGCCTTCTCTCGGTATTTCGTTGACATCAATAACCATGGATATTTCCTTTTATGACCAAGTATTATACCAGCTTACCCCTGGTTGTCAACCACTGTTGAAAACCAAGGAAGTCAAGACTTTATATCTTGCCACTGATTTGATTATAAGTATAATTCTGAGTGAAAGGACCCAAACCATGCCGGGTTACAACACTACCGTTGAATATAAAGGGGTCTCTTTCATGATTCAGACCCAGGATAAAGGACCTTCTTTCAACTATGTAGAATCCCTGGTCTACCTTTCAGGTCAGGTAATTGCCTCCAGGAGAATACCTTACACCGACCATATTGGCCAGCCCAATCTCCCGGCCATAATACAGGAGCTTCTTGACGACCTGCACGCTGAAATTCTGAATGAAATAGTTGAAGGCAAATACGATCAGTTCATCCGATGAACCCACCTCGACTTTTTTTAATAGACGGCAACTCTCTCCTCTACCGTTCTTATTACGCCATTAAGAAACTGTCCAATTCTTCCGGGTTTCCTACCAACGCCATCTATGGATTCATCACCACCCTGAACAAGATAATTGAAGAGGAAAAACCGGAATACCTGGGCATCGTTTTTGACACCGGGCAGCCCACTCTCCGACACCAGGCCTACCGTGAATACAAAGCCCAGCGCCGACCGATGCCTGAGGACCTGGTGGTCCAAGTGCCGGTGTTAAAAAAGATTCTCCAGGCATTGAAAATTCCGGTGGTTGAGTATCCTGATTACGAAGCCGATGATGTCCTGGCCACCCTGGCCAAAAAAGCTTCAGAAAAAGAAATCTTCACCATAATTATCACCACCGATAAGGACCTGTTTCAGGTAATCGGACCGCAGGTGGCCATTTACAACCCGGCCAAAGAGACCTACATTCTGGACGATCGGTGCGACCCGAATTCCCTTTCTTTGACCCGGAGCCGGGAGATAAAAAAAGTCCAGGATTTCTTCGGAGTCAGAGCCGACCAGGTGGTCGATGTCCTGGCTCTTTGGGGCGATGCTTCAGACAACATCCCCGGAGTGCCGGGAATAGGAGAAAAAACAGCCAAAAGCCTCATCCAGGAATTCGGCTCTCTCGACAACCTGAAAAAAAACCTGGAGCGGGTTAAAAACCCTCGCATAAAAGAAAGCCTGAAGAACAACCTCGAACAGTTAGACCTGAGTCGGGAACTAGTTAGGGTGGAGTCAGGACTTGAGATTGAACTTGACCTGGAGACTTTCAGAATATCGGAACCTGACCTCCAGAGCCTTTCAGAAATTTACCGGGAACTGGAGTTTTCCAGCCTTCTGTCACGGTATTTAAGCAAAAAAGAAACCTCTGGAGTTCGTTTTACCACAGTGCTGGATAAGGGAACTTTTAAGGCCCTGCTTGACAGGATGCATCAGGTCGGCCAGCTCTCTCTGGATACAGAAACCACCAGCCTTTATCCTACCCGGGCTCGTCTGGTAGGGTTATCATTCTGTTTCCAGCCCGGGGAAGCCTTTTATCTTCCCCTGGGGCATCGTTATGCCGGCGCTCCTCGTCAGCTGCCTATAGACTACGTGCTCTCAGAACTTAAACCGGTCCTGGAAAATCCGGAAATTAAAAAAATCGGGCAGAACATAAAATACGATTATATAGTGCTGAAAAGAGAAGGGATTGAACTTAAAGGTCTGAGTCGCGACACTATGATTCTGTCTTACCTGCTGGAGCCAAACTGGGGCAAGCACAGTCTGGATAAGCTCTCTGCCCACTACATTCAGGAAGCCAAAATTCCCTTTGAATCTCTCGTCGGTAAGGGGAAAAATCAGCTGACCATGGACCTGGTGCCGATAGAGAGAGCAGCCGAATATGCCTGTCAGGATGCCCATCTGGCCTTCAGGCTGAGCCAGGTCCTCTGGCCCCGAATAGAAGCAGCCAGCCTGCAGAATCTTTACGAGACAATCGAGCTTCCCCTAATTGAAGTCCTGGCCGAGATGGAAATATCAGGGGTGAAGCTCGATCTTAATCTCCTCAAAAAGCTTTCCATTGAGCTCGAAGCTCGGTTGAAAAAACTGGAAAAGCATATCTATGAATTAGCCGGGCAGGAATTCAACCTAAACTCCCCACAGCAGCTGAGCCAGGTTCTGTTCCATAAACTAAACCTGCCAGCTTCCAGAAAAACCAGAATAACCAAAGGCCTATCCACGGCCGGAGAGATTCTGGAAGAGCTGGCTCCGCTTCATCCTTTAGTCGGCGCAGTCCTGGACTACCGTCAGTTAGCCAAGCTTAAATCTACCTACACCGACTCTTTGCTTCAGCTGGTTAACCCCGAAACCGGACGGGTTCATACCTCCTACAACCAGACTGTAACCGCCACCGGCCGGCTTTCTTCCTCAGACCCCAACCTTCAGAACATTCCGGCCAGAGGGGAGATGGGACTTAAGATACGAGAGGCTTTCATACCTGAGGAAGGCTGGTGGTTGCTTTCGGCTGATTATTCCCAGATTGAGCTGCGGCTGCTGGCTCACCTCGCTTCAGATCCGGTCCTGATTGAAGTTTTTAAACAGGACCGCGACATCCACGCTGAAACCGCGGTCAGGGTTTTCGGCCCGGGAGCTTCTCTTTTCCCCGAGGAAATGCGGCGCCGGGCAAAAATCATCAACTTCAGTATAATCTACGGGACTTCAGCCTTCTCACTGGCCCGCGAGCTTGAAACTTCAACCACCGAAGCCCAGAGATTCATAGACCGCTATTTTGAAGAGCACAAAAAAGTCAAAGAATATCTGGAGCGGGCTGTAGAGATAGCCCGAGAGAAAGGTTATACTGAGACCATCTTCGGTAGGAAACGGCAAATACCTGAGTTGAGAAGCTCCGACCAGAACACTTTTCAGGCAGGCAAGCGCATTGCCCTTAACACGCCCATCCAGGGTTCGGCTGCCGACATCATCAAACTGGCCATGGTCAAAATCTACGGAGAGATTAAATCCAGAAAGCTCCAGAGCAGGATGATTCTCCAGGTCCACGACGAACTGGTATTCGAAGTGCCGGAAAAAGAAAAAGAAACCATGGAGCAATTAGTTCGCGAGCAAATGGAAAACATCTGTTCGCTTCAGGTCCCCTTAAAGGTCCGCCTGGGCTGGGGGAAAAACTGGGCCGAAGCTAAATAAGCGAGGTTTTGCCCCTGAGAGTATTTAGAGCAGGGATTTCTGGTAAACCCTGTATATTTTATATATTTTACCGCCCACTCTTTCCATTTCAGCCCGCACCCGGACATTGGATTCCATCTCATGGTGAGTGTCTATGATTTCAAATCCGGCCTTTTGAGCGGAGGAAATCATAGCCATGCCCATCAGAGCATCCAGACCCATCCCCCGGTATTCTTTTTTGATAGCTCCCAGCAACAGGTCAAGCTGTTTGGTCTTTTTCTGGGCTCTCAGGATGTGGATGAAGCCAAACGGAAAAAGACGCCCCCGGGCTTTCTGAATCCCCTCAGTCATATCCGGAATTCCAATGATAAAAGCCACAACCTGGCCGTCTTTCAATACTCCTTTAATAAAACGGGGGTCCAGCACCGGCAGGTATTTTTTAGCCAGGGCATCCATCTCTTTTTCATCAAGCGGAGCGTAGCCATAGATGTTGCTTTCAATGTAAGTTTCGTTCATCAGCGAGAGAATCGGGCGGACCCAGGGTTTAATCTCCCGGCGCTTCTTAAATTCCAGCAGCTGGAAGTTGCCTTTTTTCATAATTCTTTCTGAGACCCTGACGTAGATTTCAGGTATTTCTTTAGGGATTTCTATCTTGTAAACGAAATAATCAATATCTTTGGTGTAGCCTTCTTTTTCCACCATCTCCGGCAGCCATTCAAAGTTATAGTAAGTGGCGATGGTAGCCCGGTGCTCAAAGCCTTTGATGAGAAAACCTTCAGGGTCCTGGTCCGAAAAACCATAGGGGCCTATTATTCTGGTCATGCCTTTTTCTCTGGCCCACTGCTCGACCCGGGAAAGCAGAGCATGAACTACTTCCTGGTCCTGGATACTTTCCAGATAACCGAAGCGGGCTGTTTTCTCGTGCCGTACCTCGTTGTAGCGGTGGTTGATAATGCCCATTATCCGCCCCACCACCTGTCCGTCTCTTTCAGCCAGAAGCATTAGCGTATCTGAATAGCTGAAGGCTTTGTTCTTTTTGGGGTTAAAATAGGTCCATTCATCGAGGTAAATAGGATGAACCCAGTTTTTTCTTCCCCGGTGGAGTTTTTCCGGAAGGTAAATGAAGGTTTTTAAATGTTTTTTGTTGATTACTTCAATAAGATTGATGTTCATTTCAGCCTCTCTAATTTTGAAATTCTAACAGATTTCCCATAAAACAACAAAAAAAATATTCTGCAAAATAAGTAATGAATTCTCCGGGATTGTGGATAAGCATCTGAAATACCTGTTAAAAGCCCTTGAATTTTTTGTGGATTTCTTTGGGCAAATCCTTGACAATTCATTTTTTATTTTAATATACTCACTTTCTCATGAAAGCAGAAGCCATAACTCTTCTTACCATTTTTATTCCTGTACTGGGTTCGCTGCTGGTGCCTCTGGCCGGAGCCATTTCTCCTAAACTTCGGTCTTTCTGGTCTGTGCTGATAGGAGGCCTGACCGCTTTTCTGCCTCTGACCCTTATACCACAGGCCATGAAAGGCGGAGAGATAATCTGGAGCCGGAGCCTGGCGCTGGGTTTGGATTTTATTTTAGTCATTGACCCTCTATCCATCTTCATGGCAGTTGTCTCCTCATTTATTGGCTTTCTCATCATCCTCTACTCGCTCGGTTACGTCCATCACGACGACCATCAAAACGAATATTACCTGATGGTCATCCTGTTCATCGGCTCGATGATGGGGCTGGTCTTTTCCGGCAGTCTGGTCTTCATGTACCTGTTCTGGGAGATTATCGCCATAGCCTGCTGGCGGCTGATAGGGTTCTACCGTCAGAAAGACTATATCCTGAAAGCTGACAAGGCCTTTCTGGTAACCTTTGGCGGGGCGGTAGTCATGCTCCTGGGGTTTGTGCTGATATATGGGCAGACGGGGACTTTCAGCCTGCTGGACATGAGGGGGATAGCTGTGCCCGGCACTGCGGTACTGCTCATTTTGTTCGGGATGTTTTCCAAGTCAGCCACCGTTCCGCTTCATACCTGGCTGCCTGATGCCGGTGTGGCTCCGACCACAGTGACCGCCCTGCTGCACGCTGCTGTCTTGGTCAAAATTGGTGTTTATGCCTACGCCAGGCTGTTTCTTTACACCTTTAATATTCCACCTGAGTGGCAGCAGGCTATCATCATCATGGCCGTGCTTTCCAGCTTGATTGCCGCCGGGGCAGCTACAGTGGAAAACGACTTTAAGCGGATTCTGGCTTATTCCACCGTCAGCCAGATTGGCTACATTTTTCTCGGCCTGAGTGTGGCCACTCCAACGGCGGTTTCTGGTGCCCTGCTCTTCATCCTGATGCACGGCCTGGCCAAGGCCGGACTGTTTCTCTGTGCCGGCATAGTCATTCACGCTACTCATAAGCGAGATATTAGAGAAATGGGTGGTCTAATCAAGACCATGCCCATTACAGCCATTTCCTTCTTAATCTGTGCTTTCTCTGTCATCGGTCTTCCGCCGCTGGGCGGGTTCTTCTCTAAATTGCTGGTTATTATGGGTACGGTCCAGGCAGACCAGGTCTGGGTAGCAGCCCTAGCTCTGTTCACCGCTGTCCTGACCATGTTTTACCTGCTTAAGACTTTCGCTCTGGTCTTTCTGGGTGAACTCAAAATCCAGGCTGCGGAAAAAACTCCTTCCATGGTGGGAGTGGTGGCTGTCCTGGCAGTGCTGTCAATCCTGGCTGGAGTCCTGGTCTTCTACCCGATGAAACTCGTCCAGATGGCAACAACTCATATCAGCTGGTGGCTAAGATGAGTCCAACAATTTTACTCTGGCCAATTCTTTTTCCGGCCGCTGTGGCCATAATCCTTTTTCTTATTCCTTCCAGGGTTAAATTCGCCCGGGAAACCCTGGCGGTTCTGAGTTCGGGAGCCCTGCTCTACCTGGGATTTGAGCTGTTTGCCCAGAAGAACCTGAGTCTGGTTTGCGACTGGCTGGGTGCGGGAATCAACTTTGACCTGCGGCTTTATCATTTTTCGGCTTTCATCCTTCTTGCTCTGTCCGGTTTTCTGTTTTTAATAGCCCTCTACTCGGCTGTTAAAATGCAGAACCATCCCCGGGTACGAGAATATTACGGTTATGTGTTTCTGGCAGCAGCTTTTTCCAATGGCGCAGTGCTCGCCAACAATTTCATCCTGCTGGTCTTTTTCTGGGAAGCCCTGCTGATTACCACTTACGCTTTGGTCACCACCGGTCTTCAGCCCACTTCCCACCGCACGGCTGTCAAGTCATTGATTATCGGAGGCTTTTGTGATTTCGCCATGATACTGGGCATCGGTCTGCTATGGGCCTCTACCGGCACCCTGACCATGGATAAAGTCCAGGTGGAACCGCATGGATTGGCAGCCGCAGCTTTCATCCTGATGATGATTGGAGCCATTGGCAAAGCCGGAGCCATGCCATTTCACACCTGGATACCGGATGCCGCCCTTGATGCTCCAGTAAGCTTTATGGCCTTTATGCCGGCTTCCTTCGAAAAGCTGCTGGGCATTTATCTTCTGGCCCGGATTACTCTGGATTTCTTTGAGCTGAAGGTCGGCAGCAGCCTGTCCATTCTTTTAATGATTATCGGTGCAGCCACCATCGTCTTTGCGGTCTTCATGGCTCTTATCCAAAAAGACTTTAAAAAGCTGCTTTCCTTCCACGCGGTCAGCCAGGTTGGCTACATGGTTCTTGGTGTCGGGACTGCCATCCCGGTAGGTATTGCTGGCGGAATATTCCATATGATTAACCACGCCATGTACAAGTGCGGTTTGTTCTTAAGCGCCGGCTCGGTAGAACACCGCACCGGAACCACCGAGCTCAAGAGACTGGGTGGACTCAGCCGGGAAATGCCTTTGACAGCCGTCGGTTTTACTGTCTGTGCTCTGGCAATTTCCGGGGTCTGGCCGCTGAACGGCTTTGTTTCCAAAGAAATGGTTTTCCACGGCGCCCTGGAAACGGGTTATCCGATTTTCGCCATCGCGGCGTGGGTCGGTGCCATATTCACCTTTGCTTCCTTTCTTAAGGCCGGACACTCAGTTTTCTTCGGACCACGGACAACCGAGGTTCCTAAAACCAGGGAAAGCGAAGCTCCCATTGTTCTGCCGATTCTAATTCTGGCAGCTCTCTGCATCACTTTCGGTGTGTACAACAAGCTGCCTCTCCAGAATTTCATCCAGCCCATACTGCAGGGAGAGGTGGAAGCCGGCGAACACCTGGATTTCACCGCCCATGCTCTGGACCTGTTCAATCCCATCGCCGGTGTTTCTATCCTCTGTCTGATCATTGCCCTGGGGATACATTTCTACGGCTGGAACCGAGGTGGGAAGAAAGCCTATCTGGCTTCTGAGCCGATTCACAACCTGCCAGTTTTGAGGAAACTCTATGACCTGTCAGAAGCCCGGTTCTTCGACCTTTATGAGCAGGGAGTTAAATTCCTGCAGTGGCTTTCCCGCCTGCTTTTCAGATTTGTAGACCGGCCGATAGATTATCTTTATGAAAAAGTGGTTATTGCCTTCGGCCGTGCTTTTACCGGACTTTTACAAAAAGCCCACAACGGACAGTACGCCAATTATTTAGCCTGGACTGTCGGCGGCCTGGTGGTCGTCGTCTGGATAATACTTCAGTTAATAAAATAGAGGAGGAGCGGTGGTTTTTTCATTCATTGTTATCCCGTTATTGGTAGCTGCCTTTCTGCCTCTTATCGGTAAATTTTCTAAAAAATTGGTCCCCGATGTCCTGACCAACGCCGCTCTGGCTTTTCTGGTGTACAATTCTGTGCTGCTCATCAAACCCATATTCAACCAGGGCACCATCATCCAGAACATCAGCTGGCTGGGCGAGGCGGTCAATCTGCAGGTAGCTCTTGATGGTTTCAATCTGTTCATGCTGTTTACCATCTCTCTGGTAAGCCTGTGCATAAGCCTGTTCTCTATAGACTATTTAGAACATTACGGGCATAAAGCCACCTTCTACGCTCTTTTTCTGGTAATGATAGCGGGAATGAACGGACTAGTTCTGGTGCCGGATCTGTTTTCTGTCTACCTCTTTCTGGAAGTAGCGGCGGTTGCCTCCTACGCCCTGGTAGCTTTCGGCCTGGGCTATGACGAGCTGGAAGCTTCTTTCAAATACCTGATGCTTTCGGTAGTAGCTTCAGCCTTTACCTTGCTCAGCATCACAGTCATCTTCGGGCTGACTGGCAGCCTGAGCTTCCAGGCGGTGGCTCAGGGTCTGCAGGACCTGAACACGCGGACGGTAATTGGGGTTTGTGTAGCCTTCTTCATAATGGGCTTCGGGCTTAAGGCAGCTTTGGTTCCCTTCCATGCCTGGTTACCCGATGCTCACCCTTCGGCCCCGGCTCCTATCTCAGCCATGCTTTCAGGCTTACTGATCAAGGTTTCCGGTATCTACGCCCTGTTTAGAATTTTATTCAGCGTGGTTGGACTTACCCCAACTTTTTCCAGTTTGCTCATGGCTCTGGGCACCATTTCGATGGTGGTAGCGGCTATTCTGGCTTTAGGACAGAAGGATCTTAAAAGAATGCTGGCCTACTCTTCCATCAGCCAGGTTGGTTACATCGTCCTCGGCCTGGCTCTGGGCACGCCCTTAGGAATAGCCGGCGCCCTCTTCCATCTTTTCAACCATGCCGTGGCCAAAGGACTGCTGTTCTTGAACTCCGGGTCGATTCAGCACATTACCGGCACTCGGAACCTCGACGAAATGGAAGGGCTGGGCAAGAAAGTCCCGGTTACGGCTGGCACTAACCTGGTGGGTGCCCTGTCAATAGCCGGGGTGCCGCCGCTGGCTGGCTTCTGGAGCAAGCTGATTATCATAATGGCTCTGATTCAGGCCGGGGAATTCGGCTATGCCCTTATAGCCATTTTAGCCAGCATTTTGACCCTCTGGTATTACCTTCTTATCCAGAGAAAAGCCTTTTTCGGGCGGGTCAGCGAAAAATGGGCTCAAGTGAAAGAGGCTCCTTTCTGGATGTCGGCAGCCAATGTGTTTCTGGCTCTTATCTGCCTGCTGGCCGGTCTTTTCTTCACGCCAGTTTTCAAGACCTGGATTTCACCGGCCGCTGAAGCGCTGGCCCGGGGTGTTCAACAGGTGTTAATGTGGGGATTATGAGATGTTAATACAAATTCTTCTTCTCTGTGGTCTGGTAATCTTTTCCGGCCTGGCCATTCTGCTCAAAGACCTCTTGAAAGCAGCCCTGTCTCTGGCTGTGGCCAGCCTTTTTCTGGGAATTATTTTTTTCCGTCTGGGCGCGCCTTACGCCGGTGTTTTCGAAATCTCGGTTGTGGCCGGATTGATAACGGTGCTTTTCGCCCTGACCATTGCCCTTACCAAAAAAGGTGATGAAGTAGCCGAAACCCGGCTGGTCAAAATCGTTTTCCCGGTGTTTTTCATACTTTTCCTGATAATAGACGGGCTGGTCATGAAATCCCTGCTCCAGAAAATTCCGGCTCTACCTTCCAGCCCTGAAACCGGGACCTTCGGTCAAGTTCTGTGGCAACAACGAACCTTTGATCTGGTAGCCCAGATCGGAGTGATTCTGGCCGGCGTTCTGGCTGTGCTGGCTTTATTCCGCAAAAAGGAAGAAGAGAGAGATGAGTAACCTGTGGTTTTTATACCTATTTTTTGCCGCCCTGCTGGTCTTTGTTGGAATCTACTGTCTGCTGACCATGCGCAACCTCATCAGACTGTTCATCGCAGTCGAAATCATCAGCAAGGGAGTGGCCCTGGCTATTGTGGCCACCGGAGCTGTCAAGAATTCTTTGCTGTTAGCCCAGAGTTTAGTCATCACCTATATCGTAGTGGAGGTCAGCCTGGTAGCTACGGCGCTGGCTCTCATCATCAATATTTATAAAAAGAACAAAAGCCTGGATGTTCGTTTACTTTCAAAACTGAAGGGATAAACCATGAAAGGACTGGAGTTTTTACTTTCGCCGCCGGTAGCTTTCTTCTTCTTTCTGGCTGTGGCCTTTCTGCTCTACGCCCTCGGGCGGGCCATGGCTCCGGGACTGAACCGGACTCCTGGCAAGCTTACTACTTACGCCTGCGGTGAAGACCTCCCGGGAGAAAAAGTCCAGTTTGGCTTCCGCCTGTTCTATATCTTTGCCCTGTTTTTCACCATCATGCACGTAGCAGCTCTGGTAATTGCTACTATTCCTATGGGGAAAATAGTATATTTAGGTATAATATATTTAGCCATGATTTTTCTGTCCATCATGGCTATGGTGACGAGGAGCTAAAATGCTGACCAAACTGACCCAATGGTCCCGCTTGAAATCACCCTGGATACTGCATTTAAACACCGGGGCCTGTAATGCCTGCGACATTGAAGTGGTGGCGGCCCTGACTCCTCGGTTTGATGTCGAGCGATTTGGCATTCTGCTCAAGGCCACACCCCGTCATGCCGATGTTATAATCTGCACCGGACCAGCCACCAGGCAGATGAAAGACAGGTTAATCAGGATTTACGAACAAACACCAGACCCAAAATTTGTTATAGCGGTCGGGGCCTGTGCCATGTCCGGCTGTGTCTATCGTGGAGCCTATAATGTCCTGGGTGGTATTGACCAGGTGATTCCGGTAGACGTTTACGTTCCCGGTTGCCCGGTCCGCCCGGACGCCGTGATTGACGGTGTGGTCAAATTACTGAATAAAATCAAGGGATGAGGGCAAAATGAACGACCAGATGGTGATAGATAAAGCCAGAGAAAGCCTGAAAGATAAGGTTATGGAGCTCACCAACCCGGCCCCCAGGCGCCTTTTTCTGAAAGTCCGGGTGGAAGACCTGCTGACTGCGGTCAGCTGGCTGAAGGAAGAGATGGGTTTTACCCATCTCGCTACCATCAGCGGAGTAGACCTGGGGCAGTCGTTTGAGCTTCTTTATCATTTTGCCAATAACTTCACCTGCCTGACTATCAGAACTGAGATTCCAAGAGATAATCCTCATCTTCCCAGCATCTGTGAGCTAATTCCTGGAGCCATTCTCTACGAAAGAGAACTGCAGGATATGTTCGGGATAGTAGTTGACGGCATCCCTGACCCCAGACCTCTGGTGTTGCCAGATGACTGGCCCGCAGGCAACTTTCCGCTGCGCAAAGACTGGAAGTACGAAAGGCCACCCGAGGTCATCCCAGGAGGCAAGAAATGAAATTTCAGATACCAATAGGACCCCAGCACCCAGCCTTAAAAGAACCTATCAGCCTAAGGATGGTGGTCGAGGGCGAAATCATCCGCGATGCCGACCTCAGGCTTGGTTACAACCATCGAGGCCTGGAAAAACTGGCTGAACAAAAAACCTGGATTCAGAATATCTACCTTGCCGAGCGCATCTGCGGTATCTGCTCTCATTCGCACACCACCTGCTACGTTCAGGGGGTGGAAAAGCTGATGGAGCTCGAACCCCCTAAAAGAGGCCTGTACATCCGCACCCTGGTAGCTGAGCTGGAAAGAATCCACAGCCATCTGCTGTGGTTGGGTGTAGCCGGCCATGAAGCCGGTTTTGACAGCTTTTTCATGTATACCTGGCGCGACCGGGAAATCGTCATGGACATACTCGAAATCATCTCCGGCAACCGGGTTCATTACGGTATAAACACCATCGGTGGTGTCCGCCGGGACCTGGATGAACTGCAGGTTAAACGCATCCTCGATTCTCTGGATATCCTCAGAAAACGCAGCGAGTATTATCAGCACCTCGGGACCAACGAACCCAGTTTCGTAGCCAGGCTGGCTGGGGTTGGGTATCTTTCCCGGGAAGACGCCATTGCCCTGTGTGCGGTTGGACCCACTCTCCGGGCTTCTGGGGTGCCGATGGACGTCAGAAAAGACGACCCCTACGCCGTCTACGATGAAGTGCCTTTTGAAGTCTGCACCGCCGACACCTGCGATGTGCTGGGCCGGGCCGTGGTCCGCATAAAAGAGCTGTTTCAGTGCTACAACATCATTGAGTTTCTGCTGAAAAACCTGCCTTCTGGACCCATCGCCGTTAAAGCCCCACGCCGGGCCAAGCCCAACGAAGTGGTCAGCCGCTACGAGGCTCCGCGCGGTGAGAATATTCACTACATCAAAAGCAACGGCACTGACAAGCCCGAAAGGTTGAAAGTCAGGGCCCCCACTCTTGCTAATTATGCAGCTACCATCAAGATGCTCAAAAATGGTTTTATTGCCGATGTGCCGCTCATTTTTGCCGCCATAGACCCATGCATCTGCTGTGCCGAGCGAGCCGTGGCTATAGTCGATGCCCGAAGCGGACAGGAAAAAGTTGTCCCCATCGTTACGCTTAAACAACTGAGTCAGAAAATTTCTTCTAATAATGCCAAAAAGAGGGAAGTAGCATGGCCATTGTGAAAACACTGATTTATCTGATTATCTATCCAGGTCTGCTCTTCTTGTTTATCTATTCTACTTTTGTTGAATGGTACGACCGCAAACTTTACGCCAGATTCCAGAACCGGATGGGACCGACTCATACCGGACGCTGGGGTTTGCTCCAGCCGATTGCCGACTTTTTAAAGCTGATGGCCAAAGAAGACATCGTCCCGGAGAGAGCAGACCGGAGAATGTTTTCAGCCCTTCCAGCCTTTGGTCTGGCCATTGTTTTTACCGCCATGCTTCTTCTTCCGGTCTGGAATTACAGCCTCGACCGCTCCAGCTTCACTTCTTTCAACGGTGATATCATCGTGATACTTTACCTGCTAAGCCTGCCCACTTTCATTTTCTTCCTGGCCGGCTGGTCCTCCACTAACCTGTTCTCCACAGTCGGGGCGGCCAGGGTGCTGACTATGCTTTTCGGTTATGAGGTGCCGCTATTCCTCTCTGTGCTCAGTCCAGCAATCCTGGCCAATTCCTGGCGACTGGCAGAAATTGCCTCTTTCTACCGTCAGCATCCACTTTTGATCCTGGTCAATCTGCCGGCCTTTATTGTTTCTCTTATCTGTGTCCAGGCCAAACTGGAAAGAACTCCGTTTGATATCCCTCACGCCGAAACCGAAATTGTCGGTGGAACCTTCACCGAATACTCGGGCAAAAAACTGGCCATTTTCAGGCTGATGATGGATGCTGAGATGGTGGTGGCAGCCGGTCTTCTGGCCACTGTTTTTCTGGGCGGTTTCCCGGGCGGGGTGCTCCTCGGTCTGGTCAATTTTATCATCAAAACCCTCTTTGTGATTTTTTTCCTGTCTCTAATCCGGGCTACAACCTCCAGAATCCGGGTCGACCAGGTGGTAACCTTCTCCTGGAAATACCTGGCCCCAGTTTCTGTTGCCCAACTTTTAATCATCATTCTGGTTAAGGGGTTTATCTCATGAAATTAGGCGTCTTCATTCCCGAACTCCTCCGGCATCTGTTCAAAAAGCCAGCCACCGTTGATTATCCCTTTGAGAAGCTTGAAGTCCCCAGGGATTTTCGCGGCTCTCCCTATCTTCGCCCGGAGCTATGCATCGTCTGCCGGGCCTGCGAGCGCGATTGCCCAGCTGAGGCCATTGAGATAACCTCGGTCAATGAAGCCGAAAAAAGATTCAGAATGGTGATTCACAACGACCGTTGCATTCACTGCGCCCAGTGTGTGGATTCCTGTCCGACTGAAGCCATTTTAATGGATGATAAGTTTGAAATCTCCGATTATGACCGCCACCATCTTAAGATGGAATGGGAATACATCCGGGCTGTAGTTAAGCCCAAACAGACCGAACCGCGAGCCTGAGATTTCACCCGCCGGGCTCCCTTAACAAGAAAATTTTGCTTGCATATTTCTTTTTCCAGTTCTAAATTAAATTCTATATTTCCATTTTTATATAAAAGGAAAGGGTGGCCAACATGTCAGAAACCTGGCAGAAAACCTTAAAAAAAGAGCTCCGGGGACTGGAAAAAATAGTGATTCTGGGAACCGGTAATGCCCTGAAAGCGGACGATGCGGCCGGACTGCTGGTAGCCAGTTTAATTGAGCACCCTCTGAGTCGCCATCAAAAATCAAAGATCAAGGTCCTCAGAGCTTATGAACTTATAGATATCTACTTAAAAAAAATCAAACGAGCCCGGCCTTCACATCTCCTGGTGGTTGATGCCCTCGATTTCAAAAGAAAGCCCGGAAGCATCCTGGTAACCAGGATTGACCCCAATAAAAAAAGAAAGAAAAAGCTGGTCAGTGAATTTTACCAGTTCCTTGGAAAACTAAGTTCAGAATCTTCCTGTTCCCTGCTGTTTATAGGAATTCAGCCGGAAAGCCTTGATTTCGGCCACCCGATAACACCACCGGTCAAAGAAGCCTGCCGAAAACTGGCTGAATTCCTGAAATCCTTAGTCCCAAAAAAACCATGATTGAGGTTCTATATTTTCATCGGCATTAAAATATAAAGATAAACTCCCTTACCTTCCTCTTCAGGCTTCATCAAAACAGCGCTGTTCTCGTCCTTAATCTCAAATATTACTCTTTCTGAGTTTACCGTTTGTAGAAAATCGAGCAGATATTGAGAATTAAAGCCTATTTCCAGCTCCTTCCCCTGATATTCCACTGTCAGCCTATCTCTAGCTTCTCCATACTCAGGATTCGATGAAAAAAGCCTCATTTCTCCTTCTTTAAGGTCAAATTTTATACCTCTGGACTTCTCAGAAGACAGAATAGAGACTCTTTTGATGGCTGTAATCAGTTGTTCTTTGTGAACAAGAAGTTTATTGGGATTATCTTTCGGAATGACAGCCTGATAATTTGGGAACTTACTTTCGATTATTCTTGAGATTAGAGTCCTGTTCTTAACTCTGAAGTAAAGACTATTTTCGTCAAAATCGAATTCTACTCTCTCGTCATCAAATTTCTTTATCTCATTAAGAGTCTTTTTAGAAATTATCTGATTTACCTCTTTTTCCACCTTGAAATTTTCAAACTCTCTTTTAGTGTAAGATAATCGATGCCCGTCGGTACTAACCAGTTCCATCTGATTATTTTTCAAAGATAGTAGTGCTCCATTTAAGTAATAGCGCTGCTCTTGAGTTATGGCATAAAGAACACAATCTACCATTTCCTTAAAATCAACAAGGGGCCAGGAAAGCTTTCTTTCAAAATTTGATTCCTGAATTGCCGGAAAGTCTTCTTCTGGTGAGGTTAATATTTTAACCTCACTTTCTCCAGAACGTACCGTTAAATGGTCATCTTTTTTGATAAATTCCACTGCCTGGTCCTCTGACAACAGTTTTACAAAGTCAAAAAGCTTGCGACCATTAACCGCGGCCATTCCTTCCTTCTCAACCTCTGCCTCAAAGTAAGTTCTTAAGCCGACTTCCAGGTCTGTTCCCATCAACTCTACCTTTCCCTTAACTGCCTTGATCAAAACATTGGAGAGAATGGGCATGGTCGTTCTTTTTTCCACAATGCCCTGAAGAATACCTAATTCATTTACTATATTGCCCTTAGTGCTTGTAAATTTCATTTTTTCCACCTTTCCTTATTTTCCATATAATATATTCTTTAATTATAAAAAGGCAATAAAAATAAAACAAGAAAGTTGAGTGAATATGTGGATGGAAGCAGCTAAAGAATTATAAGACATTATTTTAGTAAATTAATTAGGTTGTTAATTTCTCTGTTAAAATCTTGATTCTTTTCTCTTAATTTTTCAATCTTTCTGATGCTGTGGAGGACTGTGGTGTGGTGTTTTCCACCGAATTTTTTACCGATTTCTGGAAGAGAGCTGTCGGTTAGCTCTTTGGCTAGGTACATGGCTATCTGACGGGGGAAAGCTACTTTTGGAGAATTGTTCTTTGAGCGCAGTTCTGAAGGCTTTATTTTATATTGATTACAAACCAGCTTCTGGATCTTTTCCACAGTTATCACATTAGCTGAAGCATCAAGCAACCCCTTCAGGGCCTCTTTAGCTAAATCAAGGTCTATTTTGGCACCTTTTAATGAAGCATAAGCTATAACCCGGCGGAGATAGCCTTCAAGCTCTCTGATGTTTGAATGAACTTTATCTGCAATGTAAAGGGCCACCGGTTCGGGTAGAATAATGTCTTCCAGCTCGGCCTTTTTCTTTAAGATGGCTATTCGGGTTTCAATGTCCGGAGGTTTAAGGTCGGCGATTAAACCCCATTCGAACCGACTTCTAAATCGATCTTCAAGATGGTGAATTTCCTTTGGGGGGCAGTCACTAGAAATTACAATCTGCTTCTGACTATCATACAGGTGATTAAAAGTATGGAAGAACTCTTCTTTGGTTCTCTCCCGACCTGATATGTAGTGAATATCGTCCATTAGAAGGACATCCACGGCCCGGTATTTCTGTCTGAATTCCAGAATCTTTCCGTACTGAAGATGATTTATCAAGTCGTTCATAAAGCGCTCGGTGGTCACGTACATTACCTTAAGGCTAGCGTTATTGTTCATGATGTAATGGCCTATAGCGTTCATTAGATGGGTCTTACCCAGACCTGCTCCTCCGTAGATGTAGAGTGGATTGTAGGATTTGGCCGGATTTTTAGCTACAGCCAGGGCTGCAGCCTGGGCGAACTGATTGCAGGAACCGACCACGAAATTCTCAAAAGTATAATTTGGGTTGAGATTGGCTGACTGGATCACAGCCTGCTGTAGTTTTCTCTCTTCAGGTGAATTACGCAAAAAGGCAGCCGGAGTTTCATCATAAATGTATTTTATATCAAAAATTTTCTGGAAAAGTTCTTGGGCACATTCGTTAATTAGCTTGGAAAAATGGAAACTTAGCCAGTCTTTAAAGTAGGCGTTGGGTACCTTTATGTACAGAGTGTCACCTTCAGCCCCTATGTAAGAGGTAGGCTCAAACCAGGTCTCAAAAGCGTGGTTTTCCACTCGGTTTCTGAGCTCAGAAAGAATCTTATCCCAGGGGTTAATTTTATCCTCTTTTTTCATGGTGCCCTTAAAGATTTCCACAGAGATTTCCACATCTGTGGAAAACCTCCCCGCCGGTTCTGAAGCGGGGGAAAAGCGACAAAAATATTATCACCATGGAAGGTTAAATTCAAGAAATTTTTTAAATTCTGAGCAAATTTATTTATGGCTGATTATTTCAGAAATTTAAACATCTCTGGATTCAGAAATCAAAACCTATCCAGAACCTGAGCCGGATTTTATCTGTAGCTTTAATATTCGGAAGGTCAGAAATTTTCTCCACAGCCAGTGGCCGAACCAGGTCGAAATGAAGGGGAAGCCCCAGGAAAAAAACCTGAAAACCATATCCCAGCGACCCAATGGCTTCATAGGCTTTGAGAACTGGCTGTCCATTTTCTATGACGTAATCATAGAAAAGAGCTGGATAGCCTTTAAGCCTGGCCCTGGTGAAATCCAGAAAAAAAGAGCCCCGAACCGGGCCCAGCACCCCCAGAATGGTCAGAGACTGGTGGATTAGGGGAAAGCGCAGTTCGGCATTTAAGTACCAGCCTTCGTTGCCTACGATACTGAAAAAATTGGCCGAGCGCACCTGGTTGTTTCCGCCCCAGTAAAACACGAAAGGCGTCCGGCCCCGGCTGAGGAATCCTTCCCAGCGAACTGCAATCAGCGTGTCCCCGCCCAGGAAGAAATATTTTCTCAGGTCAGCAGTAAGGGTGGTATTGCTGAGATAATTTTTGGTGAGGGGTAAAGCCTGCTCCACGCCCAGTCTGAAAGTGTGGCCGGCCAGCGGCCCAAATTCCTTGAAAAAGGTGGTTTCTCCGATCAAAGATAAGTAGGTCGAAAGGTAGTTGCCCTGCAGGAAAAAACCATAACGCCCCCGGCCAAAGTAACCTAGAGCCGCCGGGTTCAGGAATCTTTCTTCAAATCTGATGAAACCCAGGCCAAATTCCGCCCGGTAATAAATAGAGAACGGATAAAAAGCAGAGAGATTCAGTCCTCGGAAGCTACGAACGGCCATTGCATCTTGGTAGGTCAGATATTCATAAAGAGCCGGGTCGTAATAATAAAGGGGTGGATAATAAAAAATGCTGTAATCGAAGGCGGAAATCAGATACTGAAGGCGCCTTTTCTGGTTTAAGTAAGCAAGCTGGTAGGAGCGAAACTCCCTGAACTGAGTAAGGCTTAAGAGGAAATTCTGGTCGCTCAGGATATCGGAAAAGGCCAGCGTTGAACTGCCAAAAAACGAACCGTCTGAAGTCAGGATGAGGTCCACCGGAGGTCTTCTGGTCAGGTAAAGCTTATTGAGGCCACGGTAGTGGCTGATGGCTTCCTGGTCAAGGAGAAAGGCTTCAGCCTGCTGCTGCAATTCGCTTTTCGTCGATTCAAATGACAGCCCGATAGTTTCTTCTTCTGGCTCCCCTTCGAGCTCGGCCCGGAAAAGCTGGAAGCTCCCTTTGTTAAAGGCACAGAAAACCAGCAGGTTTTTCGATCCTGGAACCGGTGAAGGGAAAAAGTTTCCAGTCTGGACATTGGTATAACGCTTGCGCAAGCCGGTTGGAAGATGGAGAGAATACAGATTAAAGGCTTCCAGCCGATCGCTGGAAAAAAAGACGGTCTGACTGTCAGCCGAAAACTCCGGGCAGACAGCGTTTTCCTGTGTGGAGCTAAGTCTCTTCCTGTTGACAGGCTCTTCCAGCGGGGAAAGGACCAAAAAATCCCGGCCGTCATCTCTTATGGTCAGAAGCAGCCAGCGTCCGTCAGGAGAACAGCTGACAGCTTTTTCATAAACCCGGTCTGAGGTAAGATTTTCAACTTGACCACTTTTCAGGTTCAGGCGAAATAGATCCCGCCGTCCGCCTTCAAAAGCGGTGTAAAAAAGATATTCTCCATCAGGATGGAAAGAAGGAGAGGCCGGTTCATCCTGGAGGATTTTCATCTGACGCCTGATTTTTCCTGAATATGGGTCCATTAAAACCAGCGAGTATTTATACCCTCGGCGGGCGAAAAAGGCCAGCCATTTTCCGTCCCTGGACCAGGCTAAACTCCGGCCGTAAGAGGGGTCAATCTGAAACTTAATCGACTGATACCTGGTGGTAAAACCAGGCGTCAAGTTTTTGAGAATCCGGCCGTCCCTGACTGAAACCAGAACTATGTTCAGGTCATAACGCCTGACGTTATAAGTAAGAACGGCCGCCAGTTCCCCAGAAGGAGATAGGGCAGCAGAAAAGGTAAAATAGAAGGGGTTAATCGGAAATTCCGGGCCCAGAGCAATGCTGTAGTCGGCCGGGTTTTCACGAAGCAGAAAGTGGCGGTGCTTGTCCCGGAGGTAGCGGCGGAAAGCCTGGCTGAATTCTTTGAGGTTCAGGCCGAAGGCTCTTTTCCAGAGGTCACCGCGGGTGAACAGGCTCACTTTCGGGTAGTGTTTGAGAGCTCGCCAGAATTCGTTAATGGCGTTCGGTCCGTAGCGCTCTTCTATGAATTCATACAGAGCATGCCCGAAATCGTAGGCCGGGTCTCTCGGCAGGGGAAAACGGGAAAAGAGCTCTCCGCTCTCGTCGAATTCCGGAAGGCGGTCATTCAGGACAGCGTCCCGGACTATCAAGCTGGACCAGGCGGACCAGCGTCCGGTCACATACTCAGATAGGCCTTCCATCGCCCATAAAGGAGGCGGACGAAGGGAATAGAGAGCCCCCTCCTGGCGACCCCAGAGAAAATCAAACTGAAAAATGTGGGCGAGCTCATGTTCTACCAGGCTCTGCAATTCGTCCGGAGACAGGTCGCCGTGAATGGCAATCCTGTGGAGGACCGGCTCAGCCACTCCCAGCACTCCCTCAGAAACCTGGAACAGGTTAGTCTGCTCAAAATCAGTGTAAGTGCTGTAGTAAATCAGGGGGACCCGGTCCTGGAGCTCGTGCTTGAGCAGGCCACTGAGCTTCCGGTAAGCTGACTCAGCCGTCTGAGCCAGTAGCTTCAATTCATCTTCATTATTATGGTAGAAGTACAACTGGAAATGTTCGGTCGGTAAAATTTTCCAGTTGAAACGGCTGTACTGGACTTTGTTTTTACCGTAAAAGCGGGTGAAAGCCACCTGACCGAACAGTGGCTGCAGGCTGAACCAGAGAATGGTCAGCACCACCACAGGCTTTAAAATTTCTTTTTTCATGGCTTCCCGGACCGTCTCAGCAGGTACCTCTCTTCTGATAGTTCGGTGCCCAGTACCGCCCCGAAAAATTTATTCTTAATGATCAGAATCAATTCATAAAAAGAAATAGCTGGTGATTCCTGGCGGTTTTCTACCACCCGGTTTTCCTGGTATTTCTTATTAAAAAGTATCTGTCCGGTTTCAGGTTGCACAAGGTAGAAATTAACCGTGAGAGTTGAAACCAGCCTTTCTTCGAGGGCAGGTCGGTTAAGGTTAAACGGACCGTCAATTTCCCGGTAGTAACGAGACCCCAGAGTTTTTCGCTTTTCCTGTTTGAAGCTAACTCTGCCGGTGAGGACCGGTCCGGACTGAGTGTGACCGAACATATTTTTCCAGAAGGCCTGGTCCTCTGGATAACTTTCTTCGGGCCAGATTACTTCCAGGCGTTGAAGCCGACCGCTGTACCGGACCTTAAGCTCGGTTTCAAGGTAATTGAGAAGCTCAGTGTTGAGTTCGAAGGAGGCCGGACTCTGGTCTACCTGGAAACTGGCCAGATAGAGCTCCGGAAATTGGTTGAGATTAATAACAGTATAGCGGGGAAAGTCAGCTTTGATTTTGACTTCAGCTTCACTCAGGCAAGCCGGCAGAGAGAACAAGATAGCCAGACCCATCATCGCAGGACAAAACCAGTTAAGCTTATACCCTCTCATTTTTTCTGGTTTTTCTGGCGGGGTTCTTTATCCTCTGAAGAGGCCAGCTGCATTCTGGTTTGAAGTTTTTTAAGGTTTGCTTTAATGAAGCGATTTTTTGGGTCAAGCCTCAATGCTTCTTCGTAGGCTTTTAAGGCTTTATCCCAGAGTCCCTTTTTTTCGTAGGCTACGGCCAGGTTGTTATAAGCGGCGGCTGATGATGGATTATCTTTAAGCGCCTGCTGCCAGTGAAAAATGGCTTCATCCCAAAGGTTATGCTGGGCAGCCCAGATTCCCAGGTCCAGAGCGGTTCGGTCAGGTCTTGGCCGGCAATTCCAGAGTGAGAGCACTATAAGACAAAGGCAGATGAGCGGGGCTAAAATTGACTTTTTCCTGAGCCTCTTCATCTGTCTTCAGATTAAATTTTTTATCGGCAGTTCATTTATTATCTTATCCTGAAACACTTAGAAATTAAAGCTCTCAGGTTGCGTTTCTTAAGGTTTTGTGCTATACATTAAATTCAGTTTTTCCTGGTAATTAATTCTGAGAAAGAGAGAACGACCATGCCAAGAGCTTGTGATATCTGTCATAAAGGGCCGGTATTCGGTCACAGTATCAGCCACTCCAACAAAGCTTCCCGGAAAAAGTGGAGTGCTAACTTGCAGAGAGTTAAAGCCAAGACCGAGAGCGGAGTACATAGAATCTGGGTTTGCACCCGCTGTCTCAGGTCCGGACGGGTGCAGAAAGCCGTCTGACCTCAGCCTCTTTCCACCGACTGGATGTCTTTCAATCGGGAGATCTTTTCTCTGATTTTTTCCAGGTGCTGGAGGTCGGCAATTTTGATTTCCAAACAGATGGAGGCCTGTCCATCCTGGGTGGTGTTAACCTCAGCCCGGGAAATGTTTCCCTTGAGTTCGGCTACCGCGGCGGCCACCCTGGCCAGAACACCCGGAGAATCGTGAGAGCGGATTAGGAGTCGGCTTTTAAAATTACCCGTAAAAGCTGGGTCCCAGCTAACCTCTATTAGCCTCTGGCCATCCAGAATTTCTTTGGCCACCAGGTAACAGCGCTGGGCGTGAACAGTCAAGCCTTTCCCGGAAGTTAAATAACCTACGACCGGCTCTCCTTTTATTGGAGAGCAACAACCGGCCAGACTGATCATCTGTTCCTCCAGGTTTTTTATGACCAGGCTGGAGGGGGCCTGTTTTCCCGACAATTTTTCTATCATTTTTTTGAAAAGGCCGGGCGAAGTGCTGCTCTCCTGAGCCTGAGTGGCGGAGAGTCGTTCCAGAAATTTTTGGTCCACCACCACTTTGCCCAGACCGGCCAGCAGGAAGAAATCCTCAAGACTGTTGAGCCGGAGCTTAAATTCTGTGGCCAGCCTGTTTTTCAGGGCCTGCTCGGAGTTAAGCTCGGGTGGCAGCCGAAAATTTTTGAGAGACTTTTCCCAGAGTTTTTTGCCCAGTTCAATGGCTTTTTTTCTGGTTTTCAGGTTAAGGTATTTTTTTATGTTCTGCCGGGCAGAGGTGGTGGCCACCCAGTTTAACCAGCTGCGGTGTGGGCTCCGTTCCGGAGAGGTGATGATTTCAACTATGTCTCCGGTTTTAAGCCTGGTTTTGAGAGGCGTCAGCTCCCCGTTAATTCGGGCTTCTTTAGCCCGCAACCCGATTTCTGTGTGAATCTTGAAGGCGAAATCCAGGGCGGTAGCTCCAGGCGGCAGGTTAATGACCTTACCTTTTGGGGTGAAGGCGTAGATTTCTTCCGGTATCAGATTGATTTTTAAGTTCTTGAGAAATTCCCGGGGATTTTTCTGCTCGCTGAAAAGAGAAGCGATTTCCCGAAGCCACTGCAGCCTCTGGTCTTCTGAAGTCAATCCGATAGGGGCTCCTTCCTTGTATTTCCAGTGCGCGGCTATTCCATTTTCAGCCAGCTCGTGCATTTCTCTGGTTCGGATTTGAATCTCAAAGGTTTGTTTGTTTTCGGTGATGATGGTGGTGTGAAGAGCCTGGTAGAGATTGGGTTTGGGCATAGCAATAAAATCCCTGAAGCGCTGGGGAAGATGTGGCCAGCGTTGATGAATTATGCCTAGGATGGCGTAACAGTTCTTAATGGAGTCGGTTATGATTCGAAGGGCCAGAAAGTCATAAACCTGGTCGAAATCTATGCCCTTTCTCTTCATTTTCGAGTAGATGCTGTAAAGCCGTTTTATCCGGCTCTGGATTTCGGCCTGTATGCCGTTTTCTCGTAACAGCTGCTCCATCACCTTTTTCAGTTTCTTTAGCTCTTTTTCTCCTTTCTTTATCTCGGGCTCCACCAGGGCTACCATCCGGAAGTATTCGTCGGGGTCAACGTAGCGGAAGGCCAGATCTTCCAGCTCGGCCCGGATTCGACCCATACCCAGCCGGTTGGCAATGGGAGCGTAGACTTCCAGAGTTTCCTGGGCGATTCGTTTTTGCTTTTCTTCGCTCAGGTGATGCAGGGTCTTGAGGTTGTGCCAGCGGTCTGCCAGTTTGATGAAGATAACCCGCAGGTCATCAGTCATGGCCAGGATGATTTTTCTAATGGTCTCAGCCCGGGCCTGGTCAGGAGAGGAGTCTTCCATCCGGCTGATTTTGGTGACTCCTTCCACCAGGGTGGCGACCTCCCTGCCAAAATTTTCCCGAATTTCCGCTGCGGTTACCTCGGTGTCTTCAAGAACATCATGAAGCAGACCGGCAATCAGGGTGGTCAGATCCAGATTCATTTCGGCCAGGATGTGGGTTACTTCCAGCGGATGATTCAGGTAAGGTTCCCCGGACCGCCTGATCTGCCCCTTATGAGCTCTGGCCGCAAAAATATAGGCTTTCTGCAGCAGACGCAGGTCTTTTTCAGAATATTTGTCCTGAATTTTTTCCAGAATATCATCAAAACGAATCATGAGTTTTCTGCCTGGATTATTTTCTTACGCTCACCTGGATATGAAGCCGGAAATTACCTCAAAGATTTCTGCTGGCGAGATGCTTTTCAGGCAGCGATGGTCGTACGGACAGTTTTTGTAGCTGCAGGGGGCGCAAGGAGCGGCTTTGTGCAAAACCACCGCAGGGGGCTGGCAGGGACCGCAGACCCGGGGGTCGGTTGGTCCAAACAACCCGACTACCGGCACACCTAAAAAATTGGCCAGCTGGGTCAGACCACTGTCGTTGCCCAGAAATAAGTTGGCTAAAGCTATAACTCCGGCAGTTTCTTCGAGGCTGAGCTGGCCGCAAAAATTAACCACCCGGCCGTCCAGTTCTGATTTAATGGAGTGGCCGAAGGAAGTACTTGAGGTCGAACCAACTAAAATCAATGGGATGTTTTTATCTTGCAGCAGGCTGACCAGTGCCAGTTGATTTTCCAGAGGCCAGCTTCTGGCAGGACCATAACTGGAACCGGGTTTGATGGCCACAAAGCCAGAAGCCGGGTCCACTCCAGCTCCGATTAGCTTCTGTGTTGCGGCTGTCAGCTGCGGCTCAGGAAGCTTAAGGTAAACAGGTCGGTCGTCGACCTTAAGTCCAAGCTTCTCCAGGAGTTTCAGATAATGATGTTTGAGATGAAGGCGTGGGTCAGAAGCTCTGAGCCTGACTTTTCTGGTTAGCATAAAACCACGTCCTTCGCGATCATACCCCCAGCGTTGCGGCACCCTTGCCAGGTAAAACAAAAGAGCTGAGACCAGAGATTCTTCGAGCAGCAAAGCCAGGTCAAACCCCATTTCTTTAACCCGCCCGGCGTTTTTCTGAAGTCCTGGGATATCCTTAATATCCGGCAAGGCGATAACCTGAAACTCTGGCAGCAAAGTTGCGAGCAAGTTGACTAGCTTTTCATCAGAAAGTAGAGTTATGCTGGCTGTGGGGAAATTTTCCTGTAAAGATTTCACGCAGGGAACGGCCAGCAGCGAAGCGCCTAAAGAGCGGGGAAGGTGAACGGCGATTTTCATCAGATTAATTCTATGCTGCCCCGGATAGGTTGTCAAAATTTATTTGCTGTTCTGAGTTAGGTCTTTGGTTTCTTCAGTCAGGGTTTTGTGCCCACTGCTTTTTTGCCGTCCGTTGGAGCCGTTCTGGCCGTTTCCTCCGGCTGAGGAATTTTTATTATGGGCATAATCGGTGATGTACCAGCCCGAGCCCTTGAACTGAATGGCCGGAGAAGAGATAAGTCTTACCAGAGGTCCACCGCAATCCGGGCAGGTTAGAAGCGGCCGGTCGTTTATCCTTTGAATTATCTCAAGATGATGCTGACATTTCTGGCAACGATATTCGTAAAGTGGCATGATCAATCTCCTTGGACAGGATAAACTGTTATAGAATTATAGCAAAAATGGCCACAAACAGTAATAGCGTCTTCTTTAGAAATTAGAAAATAGACTAATCCCCCTCGCTTCCTGGCCTTATACCCCCCTTTATTTTTAATTAATCAATCCAGGGTTTTTTCAGTGTCTTCCTGGAATTTGGGGATTCTGGCCCGTTCTTTCTCCTGACCAAAATGGAAGCCGAGAAGGAAAGTGGAAAAGATGCTCAGTGCTATCAGTAGAAACTTAAACAACTTTTTCATATTCTTTTTCCCTTTTAAATTTTTCACTAATTCAAAGATATTGTCAACATCAGAAAAAAATATTTTTAAAAAAAGTTCTTATTAATTTGCTCTCGGCGGGGTAAAAATCCATAATATTTATGCAGGAGGCAGGCCATGAGAAGAAAAGTAGCCAGGCTGGCTATTTTCTTAAGCCTCTGGTTACTGCTTGTTTGGTCAGTTTCCTTTGCTCAGGGCTTGAAGAAGGCTGTCTGGGCCGGACAGTTTTATGAAGCCGACCCGCTCAGGCTTTCGCGGCTTGTTGACTATTACCTGGAAGAGGCCGGGAACAGAGAAGCTGGTGGAGAGCTGGTGGGACTGATAGCTCCTCACGCAGGTTATATTTATTCGGGAAAGGTAGCAGGCTCAGCTTACCGTGTAGCAAGGAACAAGAAAGTTGAGGTCGTGGTCATCATCGGCCCTTCACATTACTTTGGCTTTCAGGGATGTTCCATCTACTTAAAGGGTGGTTTTGAAACTCCCCTGGGGGTGGCCGAAATAGATGAACGACTGGCCCGGGAACTGGCCAGGCAGTCAGGATTCAGCTTCGTAGCTGAAGCCTTTGAGAAAGAACATTCAGTTGAGGTTCAGGTACCATTTATCCAGAAGGTTTTTCCGGGGGCCAAGATTGTTCCTGTGGTTATGGGCTCTCAGGATGAAAGTACCATAAGAAGGCTGGCGGAAGCTATGGCCAGGGTGCTGCCGGCCAGAGACGCTCTGGTGGTGGCTTCTACGGACCTTTCGCATTTTTATCCTCACTCAAAGGCTGCGGAAGTTGACCGCAGGACCATAACTCAAATCAGCCAGATGGATATTAAGGGACTGTTGAGGAGAGTGGAGCGTGGAGAGAATATAATGTGCGGTGGGGGACCAGTCTTGAGCCTTCTTCTCTATGCCCAAAAAATCGGGCCAGCCATGGTGGAGGTGCTGTCTTACTCTGACTCAGCTGCTTCAGGCGGGCCGGAGGACCGGGTGGTCGGGTATCTGGCGGCGGCCGTGACCATAGAAAAACCTGTAGAGAAACTGGAGCTTTCCGCTACAGACCGGCAGGAATTGCTCCAGCTGGCCAGAAAAGCCATTGCCGTTTTTCTGGAAACAGGTGAGCTCGTTTCCTGTGATTCTAATAATCAGAAACTTTTCCAGCCGGCCGGGGTTTTTGTGACTCTGAAAAAAGGGAATGTCCTCAGAGGTTGTGTGGGTTTTGACGAACCTGTCTGGCCTCTCTGGCAGGCAGTAGTCCGTGCGGCTGTCCTGGCAGCCACTCAGGATCCACGCTTTCTACCGGTCAGAAAATCAGAACTCAAAGAGCTTGAAATAGAGATTTCAGTGCTTGGGCCGCTTCAGCCGGTTAAAGATATCTCTGAAATAAAAATCGGGCAACACGGTCTGGTGATAAAATCAGGAGAAAAAAGCGGCTTGCTCCTGCCCCAGGTGGCCACTGAATTTGGCTGGGACCGGCTGACCTTTCTCCGGGAACTATGCCGCAAAGCTGGACTGCCGGATACGGCCTGGAGAGCCAGAGGAGTACTTTTTAAGTTTGAGTCGGATGTTTTCCGCGAATAACCCTGAAAAGCGACGGGTTGCTAAACTGTGTTGGTGGAATTATAATAACAGAGGAAGGTAATTATGAGCTGGACCGTTTACGCCATTCTGGTAATATTCGGCCTGTTTATTCTCCTGATGATTGTCAACCCCAACCTGTCCTGCTTTGGAAAGAGAATCAGATCCCCCTTTTATCCGCTTTCCCGTAAGAAAAAAATGAGGACTACAGCCAAAGATTATAAATTTGACCTGGGTGAAGGAAGTCAAAACACTCAGAAGACCTCCCAGCCTGGAGCACCCAAAAAACCCAAGGGGGAAGATTACGGGTTCAAACTCGATTAGAGCCAGATTTTATTCAGGAGAAAGATTGGGTCGGGTAACCGGTAGTGTTAACAAGGAAGCTTCATTAAAATGTTTTTTCCTGATGGCAGGAATTTTCCAGCTCGTCGTTCTGGCTTCTTGCCTGAGGTTATCCCCTGGCCTTTTACCGCCTGAAGAAATTCATTTTCTCGACGGCCAGGCTTCCTTCAACCTCAAAACCCCGGAACATTCAGGACGGCTCCGTTTGGCTTTTTACTTCTGGCTGCCTGAGAAAGGACGGCTTGAAGTTTTCAATCCTCTGGGAAAGCTGGAATCTCTGGTCTGGTTTAATGGCCCCCGGGCTGTTCTCTATTTTCCCGGAGAAAAAATTTTCTGGGAAGGTCCCGTTGAAACTATCCTTTCAGATTTTTTTGGAGAAAAGCTGGAGGTTGAAGAGCTGGCGCTTCTGCTGGCAGCTTGCTGGTCCCGGCTTAAAAGAGATTATGGGTGGGGAATCAGCCAGGAAGGCAATAATCTGCCGTCTGGGTTCCGCGAAGGCTTGAGCTTTAAGGTGATGGAAAGGCTCTCTGGTTCGCCGCTACCGAAAGTCATCAATTTTGAAAGCCAGGAATTTGTTGTTCGGGTCAAGCTGCTTAAACTCCGGTTTAACTGCCCTCAGAAGGATTCTTTTTTTAGTCCTTCAGTTCCATCTTCTGCTCAAAAATTATCCTGGGAGGATATTTCAAGCCTATGGAAGAGATAACTCTCTGGTCGCCGGCTAAGATTAACCTGGGTCTGGAAGTGGTCGGGAAAAGAGAAGACGGCTATCACGAGCTGATAACTCTTTTCCAGACTATTGAGCTCAGAGATTGTCTGAATTTTAAAAAGCGACCGGATGGTCAGGTCATTCTTACGGGCAAAGGAGACGAGGTGCCCTGGGATGAGACCAACCTGATTTTCCAGGCAGCCAGTCTCCTCAAGCAGGAAACCGGCTGCAACTCTGGAGTGGAGATTGAGGTGGTAAAAAACATCCCACCAGGCCGTGGTCTGGGGGGTGGCAGCAGCAATGCGGCCATAACCCTGCTGGGGTTAAATCGTCTCTGGGGGCTTGACCTGGACGACCGGAGTCTTTTTCATCTGGCTGTTAGGCTGGGAGCCGACGTGCCATTTTTCCTCTATGGCGGTCTTTGTTTAGGGTTGGGTAAAGGAGAGCAGCTTAAACTGTTGCCGGACCTGCCAGCTTTCTGGATTCTCCTGCTCATACCTGAATTTCAATCCTCAACTCCTCAGGTCTATCTGGAATATGACCAGCAGGGCTTCTTGACTTCAAAAAATAAAGAAAGTAAAATTATTCAGTTTTTAGAGGAATGGGATTTTTCCCGCCTCCATTTTTTGAGCAACGATTTAGAGCTTGCTGCTTTTAAGATACATCCTCAGCTGGCGGAGCTCAAAAAGGAAATGGCCACTGCTGGAGCCGACCTGTCCATGATGAGCGGTTCTGGTTCAGCGGTTTTCGGATTTTTCCGGGACCGGCTGAAAGCTCTCTCGGCTCTCAGCCAGCTGCAGCGAAGCTACCGGGCCATTTTGGTGGAGACCTTAAGTCGGGAGCGTTACTGGCGAGAGCTCAACACTGGGGCGTCGCCAAACTGGTAAGGCAACGGACTTTGGATCCGTCATCTGGAGGTTCGAGTCCTCCCGCCCCAGCTTTGGTAAAAGACCGGGAAAAAGGACATTAAAATGAAAGTTTTTTCAGGTTCATCCAACCCGCAGCTGGCCAGGGACATAGCCAGTTATTTGAAAATAGAGCTGGGACGGTGTGTGCTGGACCGATTTGCGGATGGTGAAATTCATTTTTACATCGACGAGAATGTTCGAGGAGAAGATGTATTTGTTATTCAATCTGGTTGTTTTGATGCCAATTTTCATTTGATGGAACTTTTCCTGATGCTCGATGCTTTCAAGAGGGCTTCAGCCGGCCGAATAACGGCCGTCATTCCTTATTTTGCCTACGCCCGTCAGGACTGGAAAGACCGGCCCAGAGTCCCGATTTCTGCCCGGTTGATGGCTGACCTTCTAGAAACAGCGGGGGCCAACCGGGTCTTGACCATGGATTTACACTCGCCCCAGATTCAGGGTTTCTTTTCCATTCCGGTGGATAACCTGATGGCGGCCCCGGTCATTGCTAATCACATCCGGACTCTGCGGCTTGAAAATCTAACAGTCGTCTCGCCTGATGCTGGAGGGGTGGGCCGGGCCAGGGTTTTTGCCAAGCGACTGGATGCCAGGCTGGCTATTATCGACAAACGGCGCCCGGCACCTAACGTGGCTCAGGTGCTTCACGTAATCGGTGAAGTCAGAGACCAGGATGTGGTCATTTTTGACGACATGGTCGATACTGCAGGCACCCTGACTCTGGGCGTTGAAGCTTTGAAGCGAGAAGGAGCCAGGAGAATTTTTGCTGCCTGCACGCATCCGGTGCTGTCCGGGGAAGCCGTAGAGAGGATCGAAAGATCAGCTCTGGAAAAAGTGTTTGTAACCAACACAATACCACTTAAAGATAAAGCTAAGAACAGTCAGAAATTTCAGGTGCTTTCAGTGGCCGAGCTTTTCGGCGAAGCCATAAGAAGAATAAACGAGGGTAGCTCAGTAAGCTCTCTTTTTGCTTAGGAGGAAGAAAAATGACACTGATAATCAAAGCTGAAAAAAGAACCGAACTCGGTAAAAATGCTGCTGGCCGATTGAGGAGAAAAGGTCTGGTGCCAGCCATTCTTTATGGAGAGGGCCTCGACAGCCTGCCGCTGACCCTCCGGAAGAAAGACATAATAGAGATTCTTAAATCTGAAACCGGAGAGAACACAATTTTTAAAGTGGCCTTCGATTCTGAAGAACGCGATGTGATGATAAAAGAAGTCCAGATCAATCCCATCACCGATGAGCTGACTCACGTAGACCTGCTTCATATTTCCATGGACAAGCCCGTTAGGGTGTCGGTACCTGTAGAACTGGTGGGCGAGCCGGTGGGAGTAAAAGCCGAAGGTGGCTTTGTGGACTTCCTGCTGCGAGAGCTGGAAATTGAATGTCTGCCGAGAGAAATTCCCGAATCAATTAAAATCGACATCAGCAACCTGCATCTGCATCAATCCTTCAAAGTTCAAAACCTCGAACTTTCAGCTGGAATTAAGGTTCTGCATGATCCCCAGACAGCCATCGTCGTCATCAGTAGTGTGGCTGAAGAGGCGGCACCAGCTGCTGAGGAAGCAGTGGTAGAAGGGGCCGAGATGAAAGAACCTGAGCTCATCAGGAAGGAACGCAAGAAAGAGGAAGAGGAAGAGAAATAGGAGCAGGATGTGTGGTTGGTGGTCGGCCTGGGCAATCCGGGTTCTGAGTACGCCCACACCAGACATAATGCTGGTTTCCTGTTGGTCGAGGAACTGGCGAGGGAGCTCAGGGTTCAACTTAAAACCAGAGCTTTCCACTCCAGGCTGGTGGAAGCCAGGCTAGGCCGGAGCCAGGTTGTTCTGGCGCTGCCCCAAACTTACATGAACCTGAGCGGATTGGCGGTCAAAGAGCTACTCTCTGGCTATCGGCTTAAACCGGAAAATTTGGTAGTAGTTTACGATGACCTGGACCTGAACCTTGGCCAGATAAGAGTCAGAGCCAGGGGCAGTGCCGGAAACCATAAAGGGCTGAAATCCATTATCCAGGAAATAGGCACCCCGGAATTTCCCCGGGTTAGAATTGGTATCGGGCCTAAACCTGAAGGCCTGGAGGCTGCAGATTATGTTCTGTCGCCGTTTACACCAGAAGAACTGGAACCTCTTGGCCAGGGTCTTAATCAGGCTAGGGAAGCGATCAGGCTGATAATTTCAGGACAGCTTCCCCAGGCCATGAACCTTTTCAACCGGAAAAAAAAGAGCCTGTCTCAGATATAAATTGATTTTTAAGGAGATTGTAGTAAAATAATAGCTCATCTCCTTGCTCCTGCGCTTAAGCGAAGGGGCTTTTAATCCATAAGGAGGATAGAATGAACCAATACGAAACAGGTTTTATCGTTGCCCCCAACCTTTCGGAAGAAGAAACTTCGGCTCTGATAGAACAGATGGCTGAAGTAATTCCTGCCAAGAAGGGTCAGATGATTAAGAAAGACCTCTGGGGCAAAAGGAAACTGGCTTATCCCATCAAAAAGTTCACCGAGGGCGTCTATGTTTTTTTCACCTATGAAGGAACTCCAGCAGTCCCGGCCGAACTGGAAAGAAAATTCAAGCAGACGGACTCCATCCTGCGGTTCATGACCATCAAAAAGGACCCGCGCGATGTGGTTAAAGGCAAAAAGAAAGTCAAAACGGTAGAGCCGGTGACCGGTGCGAGTCAATCCCCAGTCCAGCCTGAAGGCTCTGCGGTTGAGGAGGTAAAATAACATGGCAACCAGAGAAGAAAGAGAAAAGACAGAAAAAGCGCCGGCCAGGAAGTTTTTCCCGCCCAAGAGGAAAGTTTGTCGGTTTTGCGAAAGAAACCTCAGGGACATTGATTATAAGGCAGTAGAGATTTTGCGCAAGTACATTCCGGACCGGGGCAAGATTGCTCCCCGCAGGATTACCGGAACCTGTGCTTATCATCAGAGAAAGCTGGCCCGGGCCGTCAAAAGAGCCAGAATCATGGCCTTGCTACCATTTGTGGAAGACTGAGCGGGAGGCCTTAGATGAAAATAATCCTTTTAGAGAATGTGGAAAAACTCGGACGCAAAGGTGATATTCTGGAGGTAGCTGCCGGTTATGCCAGAAACTATCTCATTCCCCGAAAGCTGGCCATGGAAGTAACCCCCGGCAACCTCAAGATGGTCGAGCTGCAACAGAAAGCCCTGAAAAAGAAACTGGAAAAAGAAAGACTCAGTTTCCAGGAACTGATTAACAGGCTTAATGAGGTTACCCTGACCTTTGTCCGCAAATCGAGCGAAAAAGATGTCATCTTCGGCTCGGTTTCAGCTTCAGACATTCAGGCTGAGCTGTCCAGACTGGGGTTTGACCTCGATAAGAGAAAAATAATTCTGGATGAGCCTATCAAAAGGCTTGGAACTTTTACCGTTCCTATTAAGGTTTATCATGAAGACCGGGCTGAAATAAAAGTGGTGGTGGTGAAAGAGGAAGCTCCGGCTTCTGAAGAACAGAAGTCTGACCGGGCTGAGAACGGCTGAGTCTTATGTAGCGTCTCTTTTAAATAAAAAAATTATCAGGAGCCAGAGCTCCTGAAAAGAGTAAGATATGGAACTCGACCTGACCGTTCTCAAAAAAACGCCGCCCCACAACCTGGAAGCCGAAAGAACAGTCCTGGGTGGAATTCTGATTAACAACGCCTACCTCAATGTTGTCCTGTCCCTGCTCAACCCGGAAGATTTTTATCGCGACTCCCACCGGCAGATTCTAGAGCGCATGGTCGCTCTAATGGACCGGGGACAGCCCATCGACCTCCTGACTCTGAGTGAAGAACTGCAGAAATCGGGCCTTCTGGAAGAGGTCGGCGGGGCGGCTTATCTGGCTTCCTTGATGGACGGGGTCCCCAGGACTCTTAATATCGAATATTATGTCCAGATAATTAAAGAGAAATCTCTGCTCCGCAAGCTCATTCTATCTTCTGCCAGGATAATCAACACTTCTTATGAGCAGCAGGTGGATGCCGACACGCTGATCAGCGAGGCCCAACAGGCCATTGTGGAAATTGCTGAAGAGAAAATAAAGCCCGGTTTTATTCCGGTCGGGATTTTGGCTGGCTCCATGCTGGAAACCATTCGTCAGCTAACCGAGCGGCGAGAGGCGGTGACTGGAGTGCCCACTGGTTTTGTGGACCTTGACAACCTGACGGCTGGCTTTCATCCATCGGAGTTCATCGTTCTGGCGGCCAGGCCTTCAATGGGCAAAACGGCTCTGGCTCTGAATATCGCCCAGCATGTAGGACTTCACACTGATTATTATGCTGGTTTCTTCTCCATTGAAATGGCCAAGGAACAGGTGGCTCTGAGGCTGCTGTGTGCAGAAGCTCAGGTTGACATTCGCAAGGCCCGTTCTGGTTTCATCAGCGAACGAGAGTTTGAAAGACTGCGTCTGGCCGGAGAAACTCTGTCCCAGGCCAGAATTTACATCGATGAATCTCCGGCTCTGACGGTCATGGAGATGAAAGCTAAATGCCGACGCCTCAAACTGGAAGGGCATCTTGACATAGTTTTTGTAGATTACATTCAGCTGATGAGAACCGGAGGTCGCTTTGAGAATCGCAACCAGGAAATGTCCTTTATTTCCCGGTCTCTAAAAGAACTGGCCAAAGAGCTTCAGATTCCGGTAGTCGGAATTTCCCAGCTGAGCCGGGCTCCAGAAAAAATGAGGAAAGAACCCCGGCCCATGCTTTCAGACCTGAGGGAATCGGGAGCTATTGAGCAGGATGCCGATGTGGTAATTTTTATTTACCGTCCTGAGTACTATCATCCGGAAGATGAAGCCATAAAGGGAATAGCTGAAGTCAGCGTGGCTAAACAGCGCAATGGACCGCTCGGCACCGTGCCGCTGGTCTTCCTGCGTGAATATGCCAAATTTGTCAACATGGACTACAGCTACCGCCAGCAGCGAGAAGAGTTCTAACCAAAAATGGCCAAACAGGTCTGGATACCATTTCTAAACAATTTTTTCTTTGAGCTCGGTCAGGTTTTCGAACTGGGAGTAAAGGGTCTCAAAGGCATTTTTCAGAGGCCCTTTGAGAAAAGAAATTTTATCCAGCAGCTCGAAGAGGTTGGAGTAAATTCTCTTCCAGTGGTGTCACTGACGGCGGCTTTCGGCGGGCTGGTTTTTGGCCTTCAGACTTATCTGGCTTTCAACCGCTACATCGGACCGGGTTCAGAATCTCAGGGAGGACCAATAATCGCAGTTGGTTTGTGCCGGGAACTTATACCAATTCTGGTTGGACTAATGGTGGCCGGCCGGGTGGGTTCGGCCATGGCTGCTGAAATAGGAACCATGAGAATTACCGAACAGATTGATGCCCTGTTCAGTCTGGGGGCCAGTCCGGTCAAATATCTGGTCGTTCCGAGGATTCTGGCCAGCGTAATAATGGTGCCCTGCCTGACCCTTTACGGAGATGTTATTGCCATTTTTGGTGGTTATGCCTATAACGTTCTGTTGATGAAGGTTAACCCAACTCTTTATGTTCAGAACACCCTGAAGTATTTTGAAATGTGGGATGTTCTGGTTGGTTTGATTAAGGCTTTGCATTTTGGTCTGGTCATTGCGGTGGTTGGCTGCTGGCAGGGGATGACCGCTGAAGGTGGCGCTGAAGGTGTAGGCCGGGCTACCACCAAGTCGGTGGTGGTGGCCAGCATTGTCATTCTGATTTTAAATTTCTTTCTGAGCAAAATCCTACCGGCAAATATATGAGGACAAATGTCAAAAATAAAGGTAGTTGACCTGCATAAAGCTTTTGGTACCAAACAGGTGCTTAAAGGCCTTAACCTGGAGATTAAGCAGAATGAAACCATGGTTATAATCGGGCAGAGCGGTTCAGGCAAAAGTGTTTTGTTGAAACACCTCATCGGTCTTATGAAGCCCGACAGTGGTCAGGTTTTTATAGACGGTCAGGAAATAACTGCCCTTAGGGATGAGGAGCTAATGAAGCTCAGCCGGAAGTTCGGGATGCTTTTTCAGGGGGCGGCTCTTTTTGATTCTCTGACAGTGGCTGAAAATGTGGCTTTCGGTCTCAGGCGTCATACCAATCTTTCCGAGGAAGAAATCATCAGAACAGTCCGGGAAAGTCTGGCCAGAGTTGGTCTGAGGAGCGTGGAGCATCTTCTGCCCTATGAATTATCAGGCGGAATGAAAAAGAGAGTGGGGCTGGCCAGAGCCATTGCCTACAGCCCCGAAATTATACTTTATGATGAGCCAACTACGGGTCTGGACCCCATTCGGGCCGATGCCATCAATGATCTTATTCTCCACCTGAAAGAAGAACTCTGTGTGACCTCGGTTATCATAACCCACGACATGAAAACCACTTTCAAGGTAGCTGACCGCATTGCCATGCTTTATGACGGACGCATCATAGAGATTGGGACACCCGAGGAAATCAGACAGTCAACCAACCCGGTAGTCCAGCAGTTTATCCACGGTCGAGCCACCGGCCCGATTGTTGAATGGTGAGGAGCAGGAAATGATAATGAAAAGAGAAGTAAGAGTGGGAATATTTCTTTCAGGAGTTTTCCTGATTTTAGCTGTGTTAATTCTGGTAGTCGGGGATGTGCAGGAAATTTTCAGAAAGTCCGGGTATCGGGTTTATGCGGTTTTCGATTCAGCTCTGGGACTTGAGAAAAATGCTGCGGTCAAGCTGGCTGGAATCAATATAGGTAAGGTCAAGGAAATTACTCTGGACGGCAGACGAGCCAGAGTAACCATGAGCATCTATCCGGGCTACCAGATCCCCCACGGTTCCAGAGCTACCCTGGCTTCGCTGGGCATTCTGGGTGAGAAATATGTGGAAATCGTTCCCGGACGGGAAAGCACTTATTATCAGCCAGAAGAGACCATGGATTCTCTGCCGCCCATTAGCTTCGACCAGCTGGGCGCGCTGTTTATGTCCGTGGCTGAAGACATTAAAAAAGTTGCAGCCTCAATCAACAACGCCCTGCAGAAAGACCTCGGTCCCAGCCTCAGAAAAACACTGGAAAATCTGGAAAGCCTGAGCGGCGAACTCGACTCCCTGATAAAAGAAAACCGCGCTTCTCTACATCAGGTCCTTGAAGATACCGGAAAAACTTTTAACACGGTTAACCAGAAGGTGGAGAAAGTCTCAAACAGCCTGCAGGATACTCTGGGTGAAATTAAGACTCTGGTTCAGGAAAACCGGGAAGGGGTGAAAGATAATCTGCAAAATCTGGAAAGGGCTCTTAATGGACTCGACCAAACCATTCAGAAAATAAAGTCCATTCTTGACAGAATAGAAAAAGGAGAGGGGACAGCTGGAAAGCTACTGAACGAAGCTGAACTTTACCAGGAAGCGACCGAAGTGGTTGGTGAGATCAAAAAAATTACTGCTTCTGTGGCAGCTTTAAGCTTTCAGGCTGGGGCCTCCGGACTTTATTATGGAGAAAGCCAGAAGCTAAAAGGCGGTTTTTACGGAGGCCTGCTGTGGAACAACCGGGCTTTGATCTCGGCTGGTGTAACCCACCAGCCCTGGCAGGACAGATTCGTCTACTCCTTTCAGGCTGGCTGGAGATGGCAGCATCTGGTGCTCAGAGGGGGGCTTATAGAGTCAAAATTTGGGGCCGGGGTCGACTGGTATCTTTTAAAAAACCGGCTGCTTTTAAGTCTTGAAGGCTTTGACTTCAACCGCCAGGTTAGACCCCAGTTCAGGTTAGCCGGTCGTTTTTACCCTATGTCGAATTTATATCTGGTTCTGGGTCTTGACGATTTTACTCTCACCTCCGGCCGGGAAATTTTCTTCGGGCTGGGAGTTGAAATAAGATGAAAAAGGGAACGGTATTTGTCTGTCAGAACTGCGGTTTCCGCTCTCCCAAGTGGCTGGGACGTTGCAGTCAGTGTGGAGAATGGAATTCAATGGTTGAGGAACTTGAGGAGGAATTCACTGTAGAACTGGCTGAGGGGCAGGCTGAACCCGTTCTATATCAGGAAATAAAAGAAAGTGCCGGCCAGCGAGTCCCGGTCGGGATTGAGCCCTTTAACAACGTTCTGGGGGGAGGCCTTGTCCTGGGCTCGGTGGTGCTGATTGGCGGAGAACCTGGTATAGGAAAATCAACCCTGCTGCTTCAGGTGTCGCGTCAGCTGGCCACTTCAGAAGGTCCGGTCCTTTATGTTTCAGGCGAAGAATCTCTGGAGCAGATTAAACTCCGGGGTGACCGGCTCGGTCTGAGCAGGGAGAAAGTCTATCTTCTGGCCGAAACCAGCCTGGAGAGAATAATCAACACTGCCGAGCGGATGCAACCTAAGGCTCTGGTAATAGATTCGGTGCAGACAATCTATTCTCCCCATCTGACTTCGAGTCCCGGAACCATCAGTCAGGTTAGAGAAGTTACCAACCGGGTTTTCCGTCTGGCCAAGAAAAATCAAATTCCGGTTTTTCTCGTCGGCCATATTACCAAAGACGGCAGTCTGGCGGGCCCCAAATCCCTGGAACATATGGTGGATGTGGTGTTGCTTTTTGAAGGAGAGCGAGACCATAATCATCGTGTGTTGAGGGTCTTAAAAAACCGCTTTGGCCCGGTCTCGGAACTGGCTATTTTTGAAATGAGCCAGAGTGGACTGCGGGCTATAGATAATCCCTCGGCTTTTTTCCTGAAGGAAAGACCGCAGAATGAGCCGGGCAGTGTAGTGGTGGCTACCATCAAGGGCTCGCGACCTTTGCTGGTGGAGATTCAGGCCCTGGTTTCTTCTACCCTCTTTTCCGGCAATCCCCGGCGGATGTCAATAGGTCTTGACCATTACCGGGTAGCCATGCTCCTGGCTCTCGTAGAAAAGAAGATTGGGTACAGCTTTTCCGGAGAAGATATCTACTTAAACGTAGCTGGAGGCCTGACTGTTGAGGAACCGGCTGCGGACCTTGGAGTGGTCCTGGCCGTCATTTCTTCAATCAAAAATCTGCCGCTTCCTCGGGAGATAGCGGTTTTCGGTGAGGTAGGCCTGAGCGGCGAAGTCAGGTCAGTCAGCCAACCTGTGGCCAGAATTAAGGAAGCCAGGTCGCTCGGATTTGAAGCTGTGCTGATGCCTGAAGGCAACCTGAAGCAGCTGGAGGGCGAGAATCTCTCGGGTCTTAAATGCCTGGGAGTGAGCTCGGTCCGCCGGGCCCTGGCTCAGGTGTTTTAATTTTCCCTTTGATTTTGTAAAATAAAGCCAGACCTGAAGGAAGGAATAATATGGGACTTATAATTTTCAGGTTGTTTATACTGGCTATGATTACGGTTGCGGGATATTTCTATCCACCTTTTGTTCTGGAGCGCAGATTCGGGGCCCTGGTAGCTTTTATTCTGGGCTTGCTGGTAATTTTACTTGAATCCCGGGTGCGCCGGGCTCAATTCCGAATCATCTGGACGGCAACTATCGGGACACTCCTCGGGGTCCTGGTTGGCTGGCTGCTCGGGTCGGTCTACCACACGGTGGTCAAAACATCAGATATGGCCTCTTTCCTTCGCATTTTTTTCCTGGTTGCCTTTCCTTACATCGGCTTCTTGATCGGCATCAAGAAACCTGAATGGCTGGAACCAGGCTTCTTCGTGAATTTTTTCCGCAGCAACAGCGAAGAACATTCTTACAAATTGCTGGATACCTCCGTTATTATAGACGGTCGGATTGCCGAGGTCTGTGATACCGGCTTTGTTGAGGGAGCTCTGGTGGTTCCTCAATTTGTCTTGAAAGAACTGCAGCTGGTAGCTGATTCTCCAGACCCGCTTAAACGGCAGAGAGGACGACGGGGACTCGAAGTTCTGGACCGCCTGCAGAAGAACTCAAAAATCCAAGTGGTCATCTCGGAAATGGATTTTCCGGAAATAAAAGATGTAGACTCCAAACTCATTGAGTGCGCCAAAACCCTGAAGGCTAAAATCGTGACCAACGATTTTAACCTTAACAAAGTTGCTAAACTGCAGCATATTGACGTCCTCAACATCAACGAGCTGGCTAACGCTTTAAAACCTGTAGTCCTCCCTGGAGAAACGATGAAGGTCTTTATCCTGAAAGAAGGAAAGGAAAAAGACCAGGGAGTAGCTTACCTGGATGATGGAACGATGGTGGTGGTGGATAATGCCCGCAGAATGATTGGCCAGACCGTTGAGATAACGGTGACCTCGGTCCTCCAGACAACTGTAGGCAAGATGATTTTTGGCCGTTATAACGGAGAGTTCCATTGAGCAGGTATTAGGAATGATAGTTAAGACAGGCCTTGGTTATGACCTGCACCGCCTGGTTTCAGGCCGGCCACTCGTCATCGGGGGTGTGAGGATACCAAGCGAATTCGGCTGCCAGGCCCATTCGGACGGAGATGTCCTGGTTCACTCTCTGATAGATGCTCTTCTCGGAGCAAAAGGAGAAGGAGACATCGGCCAGAGATTCCCTGAGACCGACCCGGCTTACAGAGACATTTCCAGCCTGGAATTGTTGCGCAGGGTAATGGAAGAAATCAGGGCGGCTGGTTTCAGGGTGGTTAACACCGACAGTGTGGTTATTTTGGAAAAGCCGAAGCTTTTACCTTATCTGAGTGAGATGAAAGCCCGGCTCAGCCCCCTGCTGGGCACAGGTCCGGAGTTTATCGGGATTAAAGCCAAAACGGCTGAAGGTTTAGGGGACCTCGGTCACAGCCAGGCGGTGGCCAGCTTCAGTGTCGTCCTTTTAAGTTATTCTGGAACATGAATTTGGTCTTTTGCCAAAGCCCTTTTAATCTGGTATAATTAGCCCTAAATTCAGGGGAGTTAAGTTTCTGAGCATTAGCTAAAAAGCAATAAAAAAATATATCCTGATTCATAGCTCGGGAAACCTACTCTTCTGATAAATTCTAAAACAGAAAGGAGATTAGCATGAAATCGTTGAAAGACATCGCTTCCTGCTCTTTTCTTAGCGAAGAACAACTTCAAAAGATTGAAGCCATTATCCTGAAAGACAACTTTTTTCCGGTCGAACAGGTCAGGCAGGAAATTGAAACTTTCTGCACTGACCTCGGCCTGAGTGAGCAGTATTTTGAGTCCACGCCTCTTGAAACCATCGCCCGGCATATTGAAGCCCTGCGAGCTGCCGAGATTCTGGCTACTTTAAGAGGGGAGAAAGAGGTCCGGATTGATTTTGCCACCGAGCATGAAAATGAAGCTCTTTATCTTGTAGAGGACAACCACTATCGGGCTATCGAAATTGAAGAGAGAATTGAGAAAAAATATCCGGGTTTTCGCATCCAGTCCTACCGCTCGGCTCGAAAGCTCAAAGGAGCTGCCTACCTGCGCTGGTATGTTGTCTGTAAGCCTGAATTTGTGACCGGTGAAATTAGACCAGAAGAAAACGACCTGAAAAAAATCAGCGACCGGGATTTTCTGGCCAGCATTCCTAAAGAAACCTTCCAGCGCTATCAGGACATGATGAAGAAAGCCAGAGACCAGGAAAGACCCTACCTCGAAGCCAATCATGTACCCAAAGATAAGACTTTGAGGATTTCTGTGGTCTGCAAAACTGATTCAATTCCCCGCTTTTTCATCAACATTTCTGATGTCCTGAACTCTCATGGATTGGTTTCCCGCCGCAAGTACGTTGAACACTTTGCCAATGGCAAAACTATCATCACTTTCTACGTTGACGATATCACCGATGAAGAAAAGCTTCAGGACCTGCTTTCTGACATCAGTCTGATTTATGTGATTCCTGAGAGTCCTCTTTCTGCTTTGTTCAGACAGGGCAAACTCACAGCTCAAGAAATGGTGTTTGGAATTTCGGCCTGGAGTTTTTGCCATCAATTTTTGAGTAGCTACAACGAAGAATACCTAAAACTCTCGCAGGCGCTGAAAGATTCTCCTGAGCTTCTGGGGCTACTGCGGGAAATGAAGGTCAGGCTGGCTAAAGAAACCTTTACTGAAGACCGCGTCTGGGATGCTTTTATCAACAACTATCAGATAGTAAAAAAACTGTTTAATGTCTTTGACCGGAAATTCAACCCTCTGCACCAAAACCATGACCACGACTCCCTGGTTGAATCAGTCACCAGGGAAATTTCCCGGGAAGTGCCGGTGGAGATTGACCGGGTTGTGCTGCTTTCGGTCTTGACCTTTATTAAACACATTCTTAGGACTAACTTTTACAAAAAGGAAAAGGTCTCCATCGCCTATATGTACAATCCGGAATTTTTGAATAAGGTGGATTATCCGGTGACTCCATTTGGGATCTTCCATGTAATAGGCCGGGAATTGCGTGGCTTCCATATTCGCTTCCGCGATATTGCTAGGGGCGGAATACGGATTGTTCGGTCCATCAACTACCAGACCTACCTTAACAACTCTGATTTTATCTTTGACGAAAACTACAATCTGGCCCTGACCCAGCAGCGGAAGAATAAAGACCTGCCTGAAGGTGGTTCCAAAGGAGCAATTCTCCTCCGCTGGGGTTTTACTGATAAAATGGCCGTGGCTTTTAAGAAGTACATCGATGGCTTGCTCGACCTGATGATGCCTGATGAGTCAATTGTGGATTACTACGGGAAAGAGGTTCTTTTGTTCCTCGGGCCCGATGAATGGACAGCCGACCTGATGGAATGGGCAGCTCAAAGAGCTAGGGTGCGCGGCTACAAGTTCTGGAAAGCTTTTACCACCGGTAAGCCTCTGAGCATGGGCGGTATACCTCACGACCGTTACGGGATGACCACCAATTCGGTCCATGAATATGTCCTCTGTGCTCTGGAGAAACTTGGCCTTAAAGAGGAAAAAATCACCAAGGTCATGACCGGTGGCCCGGATGGTGACCTTGGGTCCAACGAAATTTTAATCTCTAAAGATAAGATTCTGGCCATCATCGACGGTTCAGGCGTTCTTTACGACCCGGAAGGCATCAACCGAAAAGAGCTGGTGCGTCTGGCCAGAGCCAGAAAAATGGTGGAGAATTTCAACCGCTCTCTGCTTTCACCCCAGGGTTTTCTGGTTAACATCAAGGACCGCGATGTGGTGTTGCCAGATGGGGAGAAGGTTGAAAATGGCCTGGAGTTCCGCAACAACTTCCATCTCCATCCCAAGTTCAAAGCCGACATTTTTGTGCCCTGCGGTGGGCGGCCTGCCTCAATTAATATAAACAACTGGAGAACCTGGCTGGACGAGGACGGAAAACCCCGGTTTAAGGTTATTGTCGAAGGAGCTAATCTGTTCTTAACTCAGGAAGCCAGGCTGAGACTTGAAGAAAAAGGCGTGATAATCTACAAGGACGCTTCAGCCAACAAGGGAGGTGTTACCTCCTCTTCTCTGGAAGTTCTGGCCAGCCTGGCCATGACCGACAAAGAATGGGATGAGCTGATGTGCGTTAAGAACGGCGAAGAATCAGAGTTTCGCAAGCAGTATGTTAAGGAAATAATAGACATCATCAGGGAAAATGCCCGACTGGAGTTTGAAATCATCTGGAAAGAAAATGCCAGAAGAGGCCTGCCCAGAGCTGTCCTGACCGACCTCATCAGCGAAAAGATTAACCAGATCAAAGACGCCATCAACCAATCAGATCTTTTTAACGACAAAGCTCTGCTCAAAAAAGTTATTGAGGTGGGTGTTCCAAAATCTCTGGTGCAAAAAGTCGGACTTAACCGTCTGCTAACCAGAGTTCCTGAAAATTATCTGCGAGCCCTGTTTGCTTCTCGTCTAGCTGGCCGCTACGTCTACCGGTTTGGTCTGGACGCTAACGAAGTAGACTTTTACCAGTTCATCGAAGATTTCAAGAAAAGCTGATTGATCAAGAATTAACTGATTTCGCCCGTGATGTAGGCCTGGGTTCTGGGGTCCCGGGGATTGACCAGGACTTCAGAAGCCGGGCCAAATTCTATTACCTCACCGAAATAGAGAAAAGCAGCATAATCAGCCAGCCTTCTGGCCTGTCTGAGGATATGAGTTACCAGAATAATGGTGTAATGCTCTTTGAGGCTGAGGAGCTGAGCCTCGACGTTGCGGCTCGATTGCGGGTCCAGGGCTGAAGTCGGTTCGTCTCCAAGAATAATTTCGGGTTCTACAGCCAGCCCCCGGGCCAGACAAAGCCTTTGCTGCTGCCCGATTGACAGGCGGCTGGCCGGCTCATGCAGCCGGTTTTTTACTTCCTCCCAGAGGCCAGCCAGCTGCAGGTATTTTTCCACCAGCTGATTAAGGTCGGACCCGCGACTAAGCCCGATGAGCCGTAATCCGAAGGCCACGTTATCGAAAATGGACATCGGCAGGACCTGAGGTTTCTGAGAAAGAAGACCCATTTTCTTTCTAACCTGTATCAGGTCTACCCCCGGTTCATAGATGTTCTGGCCATCTAGTAGAACTTTTCCCGTGACCCTGACTCCTTCCTGTTCCTCCAGCAATCGGTTCAGGCTTTTAAGCAGGGTGGTTTTTCCGCAGCCTGATGGCCCGATTATTACGGTTATCTTTTTTTCCGGGAATTCCAGGTTCAGGTTTTTCAAGATGTGATTTTTTCCATAGAAAACATTGAGGTTTTTGATCTGCAAACGGCTGATTGGTGGCATCTTAAACCTCTCCAGCCTAATGGACTTTATGCTGACTCAATCTCCGGCTGAGCCGGCGGGAGATAAAACTGATGAGCAACACCAGAAGGGTCAGGATGGCGGCCGCGGCGTAAGCTCTTTGTTGAACTTCCGGAAACGGAGAATTAAGCTGGAAAAAAATAGCCAGAGGCAGAGTGGCTACAGGTTGAAGAAGTGAGGTGGTAATTCGGTCAGTGTAGCCGGCAGTAAAAAGCACAGCAGCAGCATCTCCGATTCCCCGCCCCAGGGCAATGAGTACCGCGGTTACCAGTCCCGGGAAGGCCTGGCGGAGAACTACTCTGGTGGTTGTCTGGAATCGGTTGGCTCCAAGCCCCAAAGTGGCTTCTTTCAGTTCCTGCGGCACCAATTTCATGGTTTCGTCCATCGCCCGGCTTAGGATAGGTAGCTCTACCAAAGCTACAGTAATAATACCTGCCAGCAAGGAAGCCCGTAGCCCCAAAGCCATCATCAACATAAAACCAAAGGCTCCATAAACTATGGATGGTATACCCCAGAGGAGGTCCATAACAAAGCGAATGGCTTCAGCCAGATATGATTTTGAGCGCAAATAACTGTGGAGAAAGACAACTGCTGGCAGAGCCAGTAAGAGTGCCAACATGGTGGCTCCCAGGGCTACCTGCAGAGAACCAACGATGGCGTTGAGAATGCCTCCTTCCTGCCCCAGGTAATAACCCCGGCCCGGAGTTTTAAGTACTATGGAGAGCGTTAGAGCTGGCAGGCTTTTATGAAGAATGGCTGTTAATATCAGAAGTAAAATCAAAAGGACAGTTAAAGCTGAAGTAGCTGTGATTAACCTGAAACTGGAGTCCAGAAGCTTCCTTCTTCGATAAAGAGTAGTTCGATTGATTCCGGTTTTAGAACTCATCTTGACCTCCGGCTGATTCTGACTAAGTACCAGCGAGCAAGAAAGCTGAAGCTCAGCACGATTAATAAAAGTAATAAGGCTGCTAAATTTAAAACCGCTTCATAGCCTGGGATGGACATCATTTCTCCGTAGTTATTGGCCAGAAGAGCTGGCAGGGTATAGGCCGGCGAAAAAAGGGAGTGGGGAATAACCGGAACATTCCCCACCACCATGAGCACGGCGATGGTTTCTCCGAAGGCCCGGGCCAGTCCCAGCGAAGAAGCAGCCACAATTCCAGGGAAGGCTTTTTTCAGCACCACCTGAGTGATAACCTCAAACCGCGTAGCCCCGAGGGAAAAAGCCGCTTCCCGCAGAGCCAGTGGAACGGAGTTTAGAACTTCTACCGAGACGCTGATTATTGTGGGCAGAATCATTACAGCCAGGACCACTCCGGCCGATAGAATGCAGTAGCCGGAACTCTGAATGCCAAATATTGGCCCCAGATAACGTCCAACTACCGGAACTATAACCAGCACTCCCCACATCCCGTAGATGACCGAAGGCAGTCCGGCCAGCAGGTCCAGCACCGGCTGAAAAAGCCGGCGTAGGCCGGGCGGAGCGTATTCAGCCAAGTAGATAGAAGTCAGAATGGCCAGCGGACCCGCCAGCCCGAAGGCGGTTACCGTAACCCAGATTGTTCCCAGGATGTAAGGCCAGAGACCAAATTGTCCGCGGCTTGGCTGCCAGGCAGCAGAAAAAATAAGCGCCGGCAAAGATTTTAACGATAGAAGAGGAAAGACTTTTAGGATGAGTACCAGAAAGATAGCCGCGGCCAGAATCATCGGGAAAAAGGCCAGACCACCGGTCAGGATTTTCGGGATAGTTTCGCCTGAGGAACGACCTTTCTTAATTTCCAGCTTGGCCAATTACTCAAGTCCTCCTGCCAGTTTTAATTTTTGTTTTTCTTCGGTCACCGTTTCAGGGTCAAGAGGCAAATAGCCGGCTTTTTCGTTGAAATTCTGACCTTTCATCAGAACCCAGCTTAAAAAAGAGAACACTTCCGGCCTGAGGTAGGATTTTTTGACTACCAGGTAGAGTTTTCTGGCTGGTGGGGATGGGTAAAGGCCAGCCGAGATGGCGGCCATCAGCTGGTTTCTATCCTGGTAAAAATTTTCTTCGGTCTCCAGCTGTCCATTTTGGTTGAGGTCAAGAGGGAGAATGACCAAACCCTCATGGGGTTTGGTGGTTTTCGGATTAAAGGCGAAGTTCAAGTTATTAAATCCAAGAGCCAGTGGGTCTCGTCGCACAGCCTCAGCCAGCCCCGGGTCGCCGAAGATGGCTATGCCCTTCAGATCTTCCTGGTGGCCGCCCAGAAAAGCAGCCCAGGTTTCAGCCGCTCCACAGGCGTCGGAGCGGGTGTAGAGATTTATAGGTGTTTTACCTGGTAAGCCCAAAAGCTCTTCCCAGAATCTTACTGTACCTTCCAGATAAGCGGCTTTGAGAAGCTCGGGGCTTATTCCCCTTTTCAGGATGGTTGGCAGGAGAGGGTTATTACTGTTGACTGTGCCAACCACGGCATCTCTGGCTACGGCTAAGGGCAGAGCACCTCTTCCTAATTCTTCAGGATAGATCTCCCGGGAAACCATTCCGATGTCCACCAGTCCAGCCAGCACCTCTGCCATACCTTTGCCGGCCCCTCCCGCCTGAAGGTCAAAGGAATGGCTAGGGTTTTCTTTTCGGTATTCTTCCACCCAGAGGACCATCAGGGGGTAGAGAGCCCAGGCTCCGGAGATACTGATTCTACCCTTTTGAGCTAAGTTTTTCTGTCCTGGGCCCGATGGAGGATGGACTGCCTGCCTGAGCTGAGCTCCGATTAAAAAAATAATAATTGTGAAAAACAACACGGAGACTGCCCCTCTTCTACCGGCCTTAACTCTTCCGAATTTTCTGGCGAAGGTACTTACTATGATTTTCTTCAAGAGCTTTCTTTCCACTAAAAACCAACCTGAAGTTGAATTAGTAACACTCGGTCGTCAGGTCCGTTTTTTTCCCGTCGGTATTCAAAATTGGCCTGGAGTTTAGAACGGTTAGCCAGATACCAACTTGCTCCGGCGGCTCGGTTATCTCGCCCGGGAGCCAGGAGTTCGACTGTACGGGACCGGTTGATGGTCAGCAGCTCAGAGGCGGAGGTGGTGTTCTCCAGACTGAAGGGCTCCAGAAATTGACCCAGCCTGAGATTGATTTTTTCATCAAGCGCCAGGTCGACCAGGGCGTCCATTAGGGCAGGCGACCTGGTCAGGTCTACCTGGACTTTTAGCTTAAGTTTTTTAGCAAGGTTACCGCCCAGGTTGAGCCTGGCTCTTCGCACAGCAAAAGTGTCCTGGTTGTCGTTTTGTTCAGTAAATAAAAGTTGAGCATAGCCAGCAAGCTTGAGCGAGCTGGCGACGAGCTCTTTGTGCTGGTTCTCTTCGGACGGGTCGAGGCTTAAACTTAAGGTGGGCTTGAGGGCTACAAGAAACAACAGGATTGAAGCCAGAAGCCTGAACCTTTGAACTGGAGTCATTTTGCTCTATACCTCTTTTTTGGCAGGTTTTTTAACTGCTGGCGGGTCAAGATGTCTTCGAAGGTGGTTTTTTCCAGATGTTCGGCCACCATATCGCGAACTTCTTTCCAAAGGGCCTTGAGACCACAGCGTTCTTCTAAGGGACAGGGCTCGGGCTGGATAACACTGACGCAGTTGATTGGAGCCAATGGCCCGTCCATTGCCCTGATTATCTCAGCTACCGAAATCTGGCCTGGCGGCTTCGAGAGATAATATCCTCCCCGGGGGCCTTTTTTACTCCTGACATAACCTGCTCTTTTAAGCAGGAGCAATAAATGCTCCAGAAACTGCTGGGGAATAGCCTGAGAAAGGGAGATAATTTTTATCGGTACTGGTCCCTGTCCGTAGCGGGAAGCCAGCTCCAGCATGGCCCGGCTGGCGTACTCTCCTTTGGTCGAAAGTCTCATTGAGTAGCCCTTAGATAGTCGATTAAATCAATCGATTATATCATATATTTAAGAATACCCCGGTTGTCAAGCCTTTATTTCTTCCTGAATGGCTACCTGCATAAAATTGAACATCGGATTATTCCGCTATTTCGGGAGGGGGCCCCGGCTCCGGGGAGTGAAAAGGATGGTTGCTATGGACTAAAAAATCTGGCATGATTAAAAAAAGTGTTTGTCAGGGAGTAGAGCATGGAAAGGAAGTCTTTAGCCTGTAGTTCCGGCTTCTTACTTCTTTTAATTTTAACTCTGATGACAACCGGGCTTTCTCAAATTACGGGGCCGAAGGTTGTCTTCAAAGAGAAAAAATGGGATTTTGGCCGGATTAAAGCTGGTGAGGTGGTCAGTCACGAGTTTGTGTTCAAAAACGAAGGACAGGCGCTTCTTAAAGTTATTCGGGTTTCTACCTCCTGCGGCTGTGCGGCGGCGCTGGTTTCGGAGAATGAAATAGCGCCTGGTAAAGAGGGTCGGCTCAAAGTGACTTTTGATTCCCGCGGTTATGCCGGCAAGGTCATCAAGTATGTCTACTTTGAGAGTAACGACCCGAAAAACCGTCAGATTGAACTGAGCATCGAAGCTGAAGTGGAAATCGGTCCTTCACCCCGGATTGAGCTTGATCGCTACAACCTGGACCTGGGGATTGCCCTGGAGGGGGAAGAAACTTCCACCAGATTGACTATCAGGAATAGCGGTCAGTTAGAGCTGAGATTTGAAATCGAAAACCCCTCTTACCAGTTTCTGGTTGAGGGTAAAAAAATCAATTTCCCCTACCGGATTCCTGCCGGTAAAGCAGTTGACCTGGAAATTAAAGTTCCTGGTAAGGAGGGGCAAAGGGGTTTGCAGCGGGATTATCTTTTAATAAAAAGCAACGATCAGGCCCGCCCCACAATTTCAATTTTCATCAACCGGTATGTAATCACTCAGGAAGAACTGAAGAAGCTCTTTGAAAAGTATGGCAAACAGCTCGGGCTCAAATAATTTTAAAAGGCATGACAATCTCTAAAACCGGTCTAAAGAAAAAGCTATCTGTGGAGCCAGGTCCACGGGTGAGAAAAGTTATAGCAGTCAGGGTGCAGACTGGGGCTTCCCGTAAGGAGCTGGTCAATATCTCTGAAGCTGAGTTTAAGGCCAGGCTGACCTCACCCCCGGAAAAGGGTCGGGCCAATCAGGAGCTTCTGGAGCTTCTTTCCGACTACTTTGGACTTCCGCCCTCCAGTTTAAGAATCATCCGCGGTCAGAAAGCCAGAATAAAACTGGTTGAAGTTCAATCGCCTTAAACGCTGCTCACGGTCTCAGGTCCGGGGCTTATGCTCCTAAAGATACCTTTTATTTAATATTTATATCTTGACATTTCTGTCTTAACAATTTCAGTAATGTCTTGCTGTGGTAGCTTGCAAAGCTCGGCAGGGCTCTGTTATCATCCAAGTTCTGGAGGAATTCGGTAATGACTTGGTTAAACGCCAGGAGTTTTCTGGGTTTACTGCTTCTTGGCCTGCTGGCCTGGCTTTTTTCCAGCCATAAAAAAGTTATTAACTGGAAAGTAGTGGGCTGGGGTCTGGGACTTCAGCTGCTGCTGGCTTTTTTCATCTTCCTGGTGCCTGCGGGTAGTCAGCTTTTTCTCCTGGTCAATGAAGTTGTGGTCAAAGTTCTGGATAGTGCCACGGCAGGTATCAAGTTTCTCTTCGGACGGCTGGCTCTGCCTCCTGGAACCACTAATGAAGCCGGAGAGACTTCCCTTGGGTTTATTCTGGCCTTTCAGTCTTTGCCCACGGTGGTCTTTTTTGCTTCCCTGGTCGGAGCTCTTTATTATCTAAGGATAATGCCTTTTTTTATTCAGCTTTTTGCCCGGATTTTTACCCGCCTGATGAGAATTAGCGGAGCAGAATCTCTCTGTGTTTCAAGCAACATTTTTGTGGGAGTAGAATCAGCTCTGGTAGTCAGACCCTATCTCGAAAAAATGACCACTTCGGAACTGGGAACCATCCTCACGGCCGGGATGGCCACCATTGCCTCTTCAGTGCTTTCCCTTTATGTGATGATCCTACATCCAGAGCTTCCAACCATCGCCGGTCATCTGGTCTCAGCTTCGTTGCTTTCTGCTCCGGCGGCCCTGCTAACTTCCAAATTAATTTTTCCGGAAACTGATTCACCTTTGACCCTCGGGGTTGGAGTCAAACCTTATTATGAAAGAGAAGATAATCTGATTATGGCCATTATCAACGGAGCCAATTCTGGCCTGAAGCTTCTGGCAGGAATCGTGGCTCTGCTTCTGGCCTTTCTCGGCCTGGTAGCGCTTCTGGACCTGTTTTTAGGCTGGAGCGGGGGGTATCTAAACCGATGGCTGGGCTGGGCTTTTGACTGGAAGATTTCCAGTCTGCTCGGTTATCTGTTCTATCCTCTTACCCTGCTAATTGGAGTGGCCCCGGAGGATGCCCTGCTAGTAGCCAGGCTTCTGGGTGAAAGAGTGGTGGCTACTGAGCTTGTCAGCTACCAGCATCTGGCCGAGCTTCTCCGCTCCGGGGCTTTTTCTGACCCCAGGTCGGCAGTCATAGCCTCATACTCTCTTTGTGGTTTTGCTCATGTGGCTTCCCTGGCTATTTTTATTGGAGGCATAGGAGCCCTGGCTCCAGGTCGGATTAAAAGCCTGTCTAGTCTCGGTCTCAAAGCTCTGCTGGCAGCTACGATTGCCTGTCTGATGACCGGAGCTGTGGCCGGGATATTTTATACTGGCTCTTCTATTCTGGCTGGCCGCTGAGCCAGCTAAAATTCAGGCTAGTTGTGTCTGGATAGAAAAATTTTTAAGGCGGCTGGAGTTATAAGAGAAAAGTTATTAAATTTAAGCCATTAATCAGATTTCCCCGGTTGCCAAAAAGCCTGAGAAATTTCCTGCAGGGTTTCCCTAAGAGACAAAAGTTTTCTAAGCCTGGATTGGCGGTGAGATTAAAACAACTGACCGACGTCTTTTCAAATGAAAAAAAAGATACCCGGGACAGATCGGATTATGTTAAAATCTAAGAAAAGCAGGAAGGAGAGCAAGAGATGAACTATCAACTTAAAAACATTCTCTGGGCAACCGATTTTTCCCGGGAGTCAATGTCAGCTCTGGCCTATGCCCGTTATCTGGCTGACCGGTTCGGGGCTGCCATTAAAGCTCTGCATGTGGTGCCTGATTTTGCTCCAGCTCTTTATGAAACCAGAGGAGTGGTTGTGGCTGAGCTTCTGGAGAAGAAGAAAGAAAGCCAGAAAAAAGCTCTTCAGAAACTGGAAAAAATATCTGCTCGCACCGGAACAAAATTTTCTAAAATTATTGTGGATAGTGGTGCGCCTGGTAAAAGAATTCCTGAAATCGCAGAAAAGGAGAAGTGTCAGCTTATTGCTATAGGTCGGAAAGGGCTTTCTGCGCTGGAGAAGATTCTGCTCGGCAGCGTGGCTAACCGGGTTTTGCGTCGCTCCCGGGTACCGGTGCTGATAACTCCGGCCAGAAAGACCGCTCCCAGGATTGAGAACATCCTGGTGCCCACAGATTTTTCCGGTAACGAAGAAAAAGAGCGAGATTATGCCTGGATGTTGGCTTCAAAGTTAGGGGCCAATCTTACCCTGATTTACGTCCTGGAACTTTATGACTTTAAGTTTTCCCCGGCAGAGGTCAGGAAAATGATGGATGAAGCTCTGGCCAGATTGAAAAAAAGAAAGAAGCGCCGGACCGGGTTTGAGGTTAAAGAGGTTGTGGTTCGGGACCTGAGTGCCCCGGCCGGAATAGTAACCTATGCGTCCAGGCACAAGCTGGACCTGATTTTGATGTCCACCTGTGTGTCGCCTCTGGAAAGGTTTTTCCTGGGGAGCACCACCGAAAGAGTAATTGCCTATTCTACAGTCCCTGTGCTGGCTCTGCCTTCTGGTTACTGTAAAAAGTGAGATCAAGGCAACGACAGCTTTTCTGGCTGGCCCTCAATTTTCTGGTCAGTGAGGGGCATCTTTCAACCAGCAAGGCCCTCAGGTATTTCGATTCCGAAGAAAAATTGTTTCAGCCAGAGCTAGCCTGGCTGGATTCCTTCCGGCTCGGTTTTCAGGCCCGGGAGAAACTGATCTCCGGTCAGCTGAGAGAACAGGCTGAAGCCGAACTTGAGAAGCTCGAAGAAAAGGAGTATACTCTTTTAACCTTTGATGATGACCGGTACCCTCCGCTTCTGCGGGAAATCATGGAGCCGCCCCTTGCTCTTTATTGTGCGGGACGGCCTGAGGTTTTAAGTTGGGTGGCGGTGGCCATAGTTGGCTCCAGAAAACCCACTTCCTACGGCCGGGTTCTGGCTGAGCAACTGGCTGAAGAGCTGGCGGCCACAGGTCTAACGGTGGTAAGTGGTCTGGCCCGCGGAGTTGATACCGCAGCCCATCGGGGGGCTCTGAGAACAGGCCTGACGGTGGCTGTCCTGGGTTCTGGTCTGGAACGGGTCTATCCTAAGGAAAACAAAATGCTGGCCGAAAAAATTATTGAAAAAGGGGCTTTAGTTAGCGAGTTCCCGCTGACTTCAGAGCCATTAGGGCATCATTTTCCTTTGCGAAACCGTATTATCAGTGGTTTAACCCTGGGTTGCCTGGTGGTGGAGGCAGGTCTGCGCTCGGGGGCTCTGATAACTGCCAGGCTGGCGGCCGACCAGGGGAGGGAAGTAATGGCGGTGCCTGGCCGGGTTGATTCAGACCTAAGCCGGGGCCCGCACCTTTTGATAAAACAGGGGGCCAAGTTGGTTGAATCAGTAGAGGACATACTCTTGGAGCTGCCCTCGCCCTGGAAAGAAGTAGCTCTGGAGCGGCTGGATACTAACCGAAAAACGGTAGTGGGACTTGAAGGTCGGGAAAAGCTGGTGTATGATGCCCTGCCTGAAAGCAGCCTGATTCACATTGATGAGCTAGCTGATAAAATGCAGATAGCAGTGGCTGAGCTGCTTGTTGTCTTGCTCAGTTTGGAGATGAAAGAGCTGGTTGTCCAGGAAGCCGGAAAATTTTTTCGCAGGAGAGGTTAAGTGGGGAAATCGCTGGTCATAGTTGAATCTCCAGCCAAAGCCAAGACAGTCAATCGTTATCTTGGCCAGGATTATCTGGTGAAAGCTTCCATGGGTCATGTCTGCGATCTGCCAAAAACCAGGCTGGGGGTGGACCTTAAGAATAATTTCAAGCCCACCTATCAGGTAATACCTGAGCGCCGGCGTTTGGTAGCTGAATTGAGAAAAATAGCCAGGGAATGCGAAAAAGTAATTCTGGCTGCCGACCCCGACCGCGAAGGCGAAGCCATTTCCTGGCATCTAAGCCAGCTCATTGAGAAAGAAAACCCTAATGTTTTCAGGGCTGTTTTTCACGAGATTACTGAAGAAGCTATCAGGGAGGCTTTTTCCCGACTGGGGCCTCTCGACCAGAATAAGATAAATGCCCAGCAGACCAGAAGGATTCTGGACCGGCTGGTGGGTTATCTTATCAGTCCTCTGCTCTGGAAGAAAATAGGACGCGGTCTGAGTGCCGGGCGGGTTCAGTCTGTGGCTTTACGGCTTGTCTGTGATCGCGAGCGAGAAATCAAAGAATTTAAGCCGGAAGAATACTGGACCATAGCGGCGATTCTCAGGGGTGAAAATCCTCCTCAGTTTCGGGCGGTCCTTGCCAGAATAGGTGAAAAAAAAGCCCGGGTTCCGGACCGGAAGACAGCCAGAGAAATTGAGGAAATCTGCCGCCGTGAATCTTTTGTTCTGGAAAAAATCGAGGTCCGGGCTAAAAAGAAAAATCCTCCCGCTCCTTATATCACCTCCACCCTGCAGCAGGATGCTTACAGACTGCTGCGGTTCCCGGTTAGAAAGACTATGTCCGTAGCTCAGCGGCTGTATGAAGGTCTGGAGCTGGGCGAACTCGGTCCGGTTGGTTTGATAACCTACATGAGGACTGACTCGGTCCGGATAGCTGATGTGGCCCGACAGGCAGCTAGAAAATACCTGGCTGAACATTTTGGACCGGAGTATGTTCCGGCTAAACCAGTTCCCCATAAGTCGCGGAAAACGGCTCAGGAAGCTCACGAAGCCATTCGGCCGACCCATCTTGACCTTCCCCCGGAAAAAGTTAAGCCCTACCTCAAAAAAGAAGAGTATGACCTCTACCGCCTGATCTGGAATCGCTTCCTGGCTTCTCAGATGAGTCCGGCCGAGGTGGAAGAGACGCAATTTAATATCCGGGTTGGTCAGCTGTGGTTCGTGGCTAAAGGGGAAGTAATCAAATTCAAAGGCTTTCTGGCACTATATGAAGAACAGCACCTGAGTTTTGATAATTCAGCTAAATCCGAGGAGAAGAAAGACCCGGAAGAGGCAGAAGACAAAGAAAGCGGCCAGCTTCCGGTGGCCAGAGAAGGAGAAGTCCTTTCACTGGTAGATTTTCAGAGCAAACAGAATTTCACTCAACCCCCGCCGCGCTACACTGAAGCTACTCTGGTCAAGGAGCTGGAAGCCCGGGGCATTGGCCGTCCCAGCACCTACGCTCCTATTATCGCTACCCTTCAGGACAGGACTTATGTGGTAAAAGAAGAAGGCCGCTTTAAGCCCACCGAACTGGGTCTCTTTGTAACTGATTTTTTGGTCAAACATTTCTCAGAGCTTTTTGATTATAAATTCACCGCCAGAATGGAAGAGAAACTGGACCGGATCTCAGACGGTGAGGCCGACTGGCTGGAAAGTTTAAGGCAGTACTATGACCTGCTGAAACGCTATCTGGACCACGGGCAGGAAACCGAATCAGTCAAGAAAAATGGGATTCCAGTTGAGGATAAATGCCCGAAGTGCGGTCGGAACCTCAGTATTAAAAACGGCCGTTTTGGTCCGTTCAAAGCTTGCTCAGGCTATCCGGAGTGTGATTACACCGAACCTCTGGTAAAGAAAGAAACAAAGACCGTGGAGGGCAGATGTCCAAAATGTGGCTCCACTCTGGTCTACCGCCGGGGAAAACACGGACGTTTCATCGCCTGCTCCAGTTATCCTAAGTGTGATTACATCCACAAGGAGAGTTATGATACCGGAATTTCCTGTCCGCTTGGTTGCGGTGGCACCATAGTGAGAAGAAAAACCAGGAAGGGTAAGTACTTTTATGGTTGCAGCCGTTATCCAAAGTGTAAATTTGCCAGATGGGATGAAATCGTTCCCCAGAGCTGTCCAAAATGCGGAGCCAGCTATCTTCTTAAAAAGTCTCCGCCTAAAGGCAAGCCATATCTTTACTGCGAAAAAAAAGATTACCGCGAATACCTGGAAACAGAAAATACTCAGCTCCCGGCTGAGAAAAAGGCGTCAGTTGAAGGACCCTCAGCTCCAGAAAGAGAAAACACTGCTAGTACTCCTGGCCTGGAGTCCTTAGACAGTAATGATGAGAAAAGAGATTGAAGAATTCCTGAATTTTCTGCGCTATGAGAAGAATTCATCTCCCCATACCATCGCTGGCTACCAGCGTGACCTTAATCAGGTAGCTGATTACCTGAAAGAGAATGGTTACACTTGGAGGACCGCCGATACTCTGGCTCTCCGTGGTTTTCTGGCTGAGCTCCATGAACTCAAGCTCAAAAAAAGCTCCATCATCCGAAAGCTGGCAGCCCTGCGTTCTTTTTTTGATTTTGCTCTGCGTCGAAAATGGCGTCAGGACAACCCGGCCAGCGTCCTGGCTACACCCAGGCAGGAACAGAGAATACCCGGGTTTCTGACCGAGGAAGAAACAGCTCAGTTACTGGAATGGCCTGTTGACCGGAGCGACGCTCTGGAAGTCCGGGACCGGACCATCCTGGAACTGCTCTATGCTTCGGGACTGAGGGTGTCAGAATTAATTTCTCTAGACCTTGAGGATTTACACCTCAGAGAGAGGCTGGTAAGGGTAAAGGGCAAAGGGAAAAAGGAGAGAATAGTTCCTTTTGGCCGGCAGGCTGAAAAATGGCTTCGAGAATACCTCTCCCATCGCGGTCAGCTTTTAATGGGCCGGGGGCCCAACCCGGCTCTTTTTCTGAATTATCGCGGAGAGCGGTTGACCGCCCGTTCAGTTCAGCGACTGGTCCAGTCCAGGCTGAAGCAGATTGCTGTTTTCCGAAAAATTAGTCCCCACTCTCTGCGACATTCTTTTGCTTCTCACCTGCTCAGCCGGGGAGCAGACCTCAGGACTATTCAGGAACTACTCGGACATAAAAGCCTGGCTACCACCCAGAAGTATACCCATCTTGACCTGAACCGCCTGCTGGAGGTCTACCGAAAATCCCATCCCAGGTCTTAGGAATTGTTTTATATAAAAAGTTCAGTGTTACGAGTTTAAAAAAGGTATTACCGGAAAGAGCGGGAGAGAACTTCCTCTCCCGCTCCATCTGCTTCTACTTGCTTTCGCCCACCGTTATCAGGTCCTTAATCTGGTTAAAAACTTTTTCGCCGATACCTCTGACTTTCATCAGATCTTCAATCTTCTTGAAGGGACCGTGCTGAGTGCGGTAGTCGATGATGCGCTGGGCCACTTTCGGGCCAATCCGCGGCAGGCTCTGAAGCTCAGCGGCTGAGGCGGTGTTAAGGTTGATTTTAGCCTGGGTGGGCCGGGCCTGATTCTGGGCATAGACCAGACTCAAGCTGGGCAGAAGAAGGGCCACAGCCACCACCAGGGCCAGAGTTTTTGGAAAAAGTTTTTTCATCGTAAACCTCCTTTCGCCTGAAAGCTCTGCCAGTTTTGAGCCAGAGTCGCTTTGATATTTAATTAAAAGAATTGCAATAAGTTAAGGGAATGATAGGTTCCCAGGGCAGTCAACGTTATCTGACTGAGGATGGTTTCTTAGTCAAAAAGAGTTGACCTCCAAGCTGCGCTCCACCTGCTCTCAGATTTGTTTTTGCCTTATGCTGTCTGGAGGTATCGTGTTAGAAACTTGCGGACCTTTTTCAGAGCCCGGCCCCGGTGACTGACCCGATTTTTTTCTGCGATTCTGAGTTGGGCGAAAGTTTTTTTTAGAGGTGGATAGAAGAAAATTGGGTCGTAACCAAAACCTTTTTTCCCGTCAGGCTTTTCCAGAATGAAACCTCTGACCTCACCACGAAAAGTTTTAAGCAGCTTTCCCTTACAGGCCAGGCTGGCAACACAGACAAATCGGGCCTTTCTTTTACTTCGAGGAAGGCCGGCCAGAAGCCGAAGAAGTTTCTGGATGTTTTGAGTGTCAGAAGCTCCTTTGCCGGCAAAGCGGGCTGAAAAAACTCCGGGCTGACCGCCCAGGACTTCAACTTCCAGGCCAGAGTCTTCGGCCAGAACCAAGCCAGGATATTTCTCGCTGTAGTACAGGCTTTTGCCCAGGCTGTTTTCTTCAAAGGTCTTACCGATCTCTTCAAAGTTACCGAATTCGGGAAAATCGGTCAGGCTTTCAATATGGAGCCCGAGTCCCCTTAAGAAAGTTTTTATTTCCCGGACCTTGCCGCAGTTGGTGCTGGCCACAAGCAGTCTTTTTTCAGTCAACGCGGAATTCCTCCAGCGTACCCAGGCTCATTAAAGCGTCGTTGAATTCCTGTTCTTTTTCTTCGGTGGCTGAGGCCGAAAAACTTATGGACAAAAATTCACCTTCTTTTTTGAGACTCAGCCGCTCCATTTTAATCCCGTGGTGGAAACTAAGTTTTCTCAACCGGCTGAGCAGGTCGGGAGTATCCTTTAATTTAAGATGATAATGAATGATGTGTCTTTTTAGATAAATCTCTTCGATTTTTCTGAAAGTGATGAGCGTGGCCATTATCAAGGCGGTCAGAATCACAGCCGGGACGTAATAACCGGCTCCGATGACTAGACCCAGGCCGGCCACTACCCAGATGGTGGTAGCCGTGGTTAGACCTATGACCATACCCCTGGCGTGAATTATGGTGCCGGCTCCCAGAAAACCTATTCCGGTAACCACCCCGGCCGCCATCCGGATCAGGGTATCGGGCGAGCCGCTGGCACTGTTAACCACGGCTACGGCCAGGCTCATCAGCATGGCTGAGCCTGTGCAGACCAGAATATTGGTTCTGAAGCCGGCTGGTTTCTGGCTGGTTTCTCTTTCCAGACCGATGAGCCCCCCGAGAGCCACGGCCAGAACTAATTTAAGGATTAATTCCAGCAGATTCATTTCTTTTACCTCTTATTCTGAAACAGGGTTTAAGCTGGCTTTTCTTACCAGAGCCCTGCTGCTTTTTTTAATTTTACAGGAAATAAAATGAAAAAAGAACCGGTAATTTAGGCCCGGTAATAATTCTATTTTGAAGAAATTTAAGACTTAAGCCAGAGGTACAGAGGAGAGCTTTAGGAGTTATAAAGGGCGGAAGCAGGCCTGACACCTGAGTCAATTAGAATTGACTGGCAGGCTGTGATAAAATCTAAAAAAAATTTTTTTGTTAAGGAGAAGGACAATGAAAACTACCATTCGAGAAGTTAAAGCCAGAGAAATCCTGGACTCCAGGGGTAATCCCACGGTTGAAGTGGAAGTCAGATTGGAAGATGGTACCGTGGCTCGGGCTGGAGTTCCCTCTGGAGCTTCCACCGGAGTCCATGAGGCTCTGGAGTTGCGGGATGGTGATAAAAAACGCTACAGCGGTAAGGGGGTGCTCAAGGCGGTGGAGAATGTTAATCGGGTGATAGCCCAGGCGGTCTGCGGCCTGGAGGCTACCGACCAGGCCGGGCTGGATGGTTTAATGCTCCAGCTCGATGGCACCCCGAATAAAAACCGGCTCGGAGCCAATGCCATCCTCGGCGTCAGCCTGGCCGTCGCCAGGGCCGCAGCGGCCTCTTTAGATCTGCCTCTTTATCGCTACTTAGGTGGTGTGGCAGCCAGACTGCTGCCTGTGCCTATGTTCAACATCCTCAACGGCGGTGTTCATGCCAACTGGCAGGGGCCAGACCTGCAGGAATTCATGATTGCTCCTGTTGGAGCCCCTTCCTTCCGTGAAGCCCTGCGCTGGGGCAGTGAAGTCTATCAGGCGCTTAAAGGTGTTATCAAGAATAAGGGATTGGCTACCGGAGTGGGCGATGAAGGCGGGTTTGCCCCGGCATTAAAGAAAAATTCAGAAGCTCTGGATCTGATAGTAGAGGCAATAGAAAAGGCCGGGTACAGACCCTCGGAGGAAATAGCCATAGCTCTTGACTCCGCCGCCAGCAGCTTTTTTGAGGATGGCTTTTACCATCTCAGGACAGAAGGTCGCAAGGTTAAGGCAGAAGAGATGGTGGAAATGTATGCCGACTGGGTTGAACGCTATCCCATCATCTCCATCGAAGATGGTCTGGCTGAGGATGACTGGGAAGGCTGGAAAATCCTCAATCAGCAGCTGGGCAACCGGATTCAACTGGTGGGCGATGATATTTTTGTGACCAACGTAGAAAGAATTAAAAGAGGAATTACCGAAAAAATCGCCAACTCAGTGCTAATTAAGCTCAACCAGATAGGGACTTTGACCGAAACAATTAAGGCTATCGAGACAGCCAGAGAACACGGCTGGACGGCCATGGTTTCCCACCGTAGCGGCGAAACCGTGGATAGCTTCATTGCTGATTTCTCGGTGGCTATGGCCACGGGTCAGCTAAAAACCGGGGCTCCCTGCCGTGGTGAACGGGTAGAGAAATATAACCAGTTGCTGAGAATTGAAGAAGAGCTGGGGAAAGCGGCTGTTTACGCTGGACGGCTGATTCTTAAAAATTAAAAATAACAGCCGGCTAATTCTTTTATTCGGGTGAGAATATTTATTTCTGGCTACCCTGGCGGAAAAAGGCCTGGATTTCAGGGTAACGGCCGCGGTGGTTGCTCCTACTGTTAATCTGTTAAGAGCCTTTCGGTTTTGTTCATTAGAGGCAGGGGTCTGAAATTGATGATTTCCTGAGATTGGGTTTTCTTTTTTTATTTTTTTAACTTATACTTATTAAACAGGAGACATAAGGGATTGAAATGAAAAAAATCATCATTATTTTGACTGCAATCTGTCTGACTCTTATTTTCTCCGGGCTTGAACTTCTGGCTCAGGTCTCAAGGTTCAGAGTCCGGGTGGTTACCGAACTGGCCAACATCAGAGTCAAACCTGATATCAGCAGTGAGATGATTTTACAGGTTCCTGAGGGGACTGAGCTCGAAGCAGAAAAGAAGGAAGGAGAGTGGTTTCTGGTTTATTTTGACCGGGCTGATGGCCCACGGGGGCGAGGCTATATCCACGAAAGCCTGGTGGAAGTAATCAGACCAGATACACGGGTAGTAGCGGCTCCATTGAAAGAGGCGGCCGAAAAACCAAAAAAAGAGAAGCCAGCCGCTACCGGTCAACCTGCCAAACCCGAGGTGGAAGTGGACAGAAAACCTGTTTTAGTTCCGATTTCTTCAGCTCCAGCTCGCAGGGCCTGGAAGCTCCAGGTGAGAGGTGGAGGCTTTTATTTCTCTCCTTCGGACCTTAACAGAGCCACTGTGGGTCTTATTGATTATTATGCTTATTATCTGGGCACCCCGGCAGCCCGTCAGTCGAGAAGCCTCCATTTAGCTTTTACCTATGGTCTGGATTTTTATCATGAAGTTTATTCCAGGTTATATCTGGGCCTGGGCTTTGATTACTTTCAGCTCCAGCGCCAATCCCTGGCCCGCTTTCCTGACTACCAGGTTCTGGCAACCGCCGGAGTTAAAGACCTGCCTTTAAGGTTAGCTCTAAGGTATGAGCCGGTTGATTTTTTCTACCTCAGTCTGGGACTGGAATTTCATCTGGGTCGAACCAGTTATCGCTATGAAGTGCCATTGAATCCTGACGGCCCGGACCAGCCCATGGCTTTCTGGCAGGGCTTCTCCCGCGGCTATACTCTCGGCTGGAGCGAGGCTGCTGGTTTTGAGTTTCGGCTGAGTCCCTGGCTGCGGTTTCAGGTGGAAGGTTTTTATCGTTATGCCAGGATAGGAAATTTTGAGGGTAAAAATCATTATCAAGATACAACCGGTTTAGAAAACTCGGTGCGGGGCGAACTTTATTACTGGGAGGTTCAAGTTTCTTCCAGCCGGTCTTTTCCAGTGCTTTTTATAAGAGATGGTCTACCCACTGAGCCAGGAGTTCTCAATGCCCGAAAAGCTGATTTGAATTTTTCTGGCTTTGCCCTTAAGCTCGGGCTGCAATTTTCCTTCTGACCACTTTTTCTTTTTGCTAAAGTAACGGCCTACTTTTGGTTTAGGTTCAAAATATTTATTTGCGGCCACGACCTTATTTTTCTTATAATGCTTTCTTTAAGAAGATGCGTGGAGTTAATCGTTCTCGCAGAATCGGGAGGTTTCATTGACCCAGAGAGACCAGTTCCTTTCTCGCCTCGGGTTTCTGGCGGCAGCCATTGGGATGGCTGTTGGCACAGGTAATATCTGGCGGTTTCCGCGCATGGCTGCTCAATATGGAGGCGGTGTTTTCGTCCTGGTTTACATCCTGGCTCTCTTCCTCTGGTCAGCTCCGCTTCTAATGGTGGAGATGGCCATAGGCCGCACCACCCGTCTAGGTCCCATCGGCGGTTTTCGCGATTTTATCGGTCGGAAATACACCTGGATGGGCGGCTGGATGGTGGCCGTGTGCCTTTTAATCACCTTTTATTACGCGGTCATCACCGGCTGGTGTGCTAAATACTTTGTGCTGGCCCTTCAGGGTACCTTCCATGAAGGTGTGGATACTGCCATCATCTGGAGAAATTTCCAGCACGATCCCTGGCAAAACATTTTCTACCAGGCTCTGTCCATAGGACTCTGCGGTGTTATCATTTATAAAGGAATCCAGAAGGGGGTCGAAAAGATTAATAAGATCTTAGTGCCTTCACTTTTCCTGTTCCTTTTGGTGGCGGCCATAAGAGCTGTAACCCTGCCCGGAGCCAGTCTGGGACTACGCTATCTTTTCGTTCCCGACTGGTCAAAACTAACAGAGCCGGCTACCTGGCTTCAAGCCTTCACTCAGTCAGCCTGGTCAACCGGGGCTGGATGGGGATTGCTGCTAACCTATGCCGTTTATACCAGGAGAAAAGACGACATCCCGCAGAACTGCCTGACAGTTGGTTTTGGTGACCACTCGGCTGCCCTACTGGCCGGAATGGCGGTTATCCCGACGGTCTTTGCTCTTTCTCCAAGTCTGGAAGTAGCTACGGCTTCTCTTGCTGATAATATGGGGTTGACTTTTATTTCTCTGGCCGGCCTTTTTCCCAGGATGAAAGGGGGGACGGTCATTGCCCCGGTTTTCTTTCTGGCTATGCTTTTTGCGGCCCTGAGTTCTCTTATTGCCCAGGTAGAGGTCGGAGCCAAGACGCTGATGGATTTCGGCTGGACTCGTAAAAAAAGCACTCTGGTCGTAATTCTGCTCTGTTTTCTGCTGGGTTTGCCCTCAGCGGCTTTTCCCTCCTTTCTTCTGAACCAGGACTGGGTCTGGGGGATGGCTCTTCTGGTCAGTGGCTTCTGGGTAATTCTGGCTGCCAGAAAATACGGGTTGCAAAAACTGCAAAAGGAAGTAAATCTCGGGGCTGACATTAAGATGGGTCGGACCTGGGTTTTTATTCTGAAGTATATTTCACCGCTTGTATTTGTGGTGGTAACAGGCTGGTGGTTTTCACAGGCGATTGCCTGGGACAGGAAAGAGTGGTGGCATCCATTTAAGGTCAATTCGGTCGGAACCATTCTGCTTCAGTGGCTTTTGCTGCTTTTGGTGATGATACTGCTTAATCGAAAGTTAGCCAGCTGGACGAAAAAGCCAATAGCCGAGGAGGACTGAGGTGGAATTGATAATCTGGATGGTCATAATCCTCGGGCTGAATTTTGGAGCTCTTATCTATCTTCTGTGGCGTGGACTGAGAAGAAAACGCCCTGACTCCTGAACTCTTGGCCCGGGAAGACTTTCCCAAAGCCAGGCTCAGAGAAAAGCTAAAATGGTGTTACGATATTAATTATTAGTAACATCAAGTCTTGGTTCCCAGTCGGAAACCAGCTGCTGGTCAGGGGCGGTCTTCAAACTTGTATCCTACTCCCCGGACACTCTGGATAAGGTCTTTGAGCTCTCCGAGTTTTTTTCTCAAGTGCCTGATATGGACATCAACCGTCCGGGGGATGACCACCTTTTCCCGCCCCCAGAGGTAATCCAGAATCTGGTCTCTGGAAAAAACCCGGCCTGGGCGGGAAGTCAGGAGTTCCAGAATACGAAACTCACTGAGAGATAGTTCCACAGGACTGCCTTTTATCCTGACCTGATGCCTTTCCGGGTCTATCAGCAGCTGGCCGCCGGCCAGTTTTTTTCCACCCTTTTCGGCCGGAACCGGGGTTTCCCGGCGTCTGAGCACAGCTTTGATTCGGGCCTCAAGCTCCCGAAGTGAAAAGGGTTTGGTCACATAATCGTCAGCTCCCAGCTCCAGACCGGTTACCCGGTCAGCTTCCTGGGAGCGAGCGGTCAGCATGATGATGGGCAGACTGGCTTTCTCAGGCTGACTTTTCAAATAGCGGCAGATTTCGAGACCGTCGGCACCTGGAAGCATCAGGTCCAGCAGAATTAAATCTGGTTGGTGACGCTCCAGATATTTCAGGAATCTTTCTGGGCTGGAAAATGTTTCTACCTTAAAGCCAGCTCGGGTCAGGTAGTTTTGGAGCAATTCCAGGATGTCTTCTTCATCGTCCAGAATAGCTATGGTTTTGAGCATAGCTTATAATCCTCATCACCATTTTAACCTAAATACTCCCCTCTTTGTCCAGCAGAAGAAATTAACTTCATTCGGTGAGGTCATTGAGTTGAAGATGTCTGATAAACTCGCCTGTGATTAAATAAAAAGCTTCTTCGGCTATGTTCTTGGCCAGATCGCCAATTTTCTCGAGGTGGCGGCTGAGAAGAATGTAGACCACCCCCAGCCCTGGGTTGATTTCCTTTTTCTTAACTTTTTCCAGGTATTTGCTGGTGATTAAAGACTTGAGGTCATCAAGAAAGATATCAATACGGATCGCCTCTCTGGCCAGTTCCGCATCTTCCTGGAAATAAGAATTTAAGGCTAAGGTTGTTATTTCTTTCGCCCTTTCTATCATCTCGTAAATTTCAGCCGGCGGACTGAAAGGTCTAAAATTACGACTTTCCTCCATTCTCTGGGCGATATTAAGACACTGGTCGGCTATCCGTTCCAGTTCGTGGGCCACGTTCATTGAAGACAGCAGAAGTCTAAGGTCTGAGGCCACAGGCTGGTGAAGGGCCAGAAGGGTAGCGGCCTTTTTCTGCAGGGATGTTTCCAGAGAGTCTGACTCTTTTTCCAGCTTTTCAATCTGCTCAAAGAGCTGAGGTTCACTGTTTACTACAAGCTCGGCGGCCAGAGTCAGAGCCCGGGTAGTTGTATCTGCCAGAACTGATAATCTGTTTTTGATTTCTTTAAGTTCCCGGTCAAATGTTCTTTCCATTTTTAATTTTAATCCTGGTTGCTTATTAGCCGAACCGACCGGTGATGTAATCTTCGGTCAGTTTATGAGCCGGATTGGTGAAGATTTTCTCCGTACGGTCGTATTCGATGAGTTCCCCAAGCCAGAGAAAAGCGGTAAAGTCTGAAACGCGGGCGGCCTGCTGCATGTTGTGAGTGACTATTATTACGGTATAGTTTTTTTTCAACTGATGAATCAACTCTTCCACCCGGGCTGTGGCTATGGGGTCGATGGCCGAGCAGGGTTCATCAAACAGGATTATTTCTGGCTCTACAGCCAGAGCCCGGGCGATGCACAGACGCTGCTGTTGACCTCCGGAAAGTTTCAGGGCATTTTGATGAAGACGGTCCTTTACCTCTTCCCAGAGGGCAGCCTGCTTCAGACTATTTTCCACCCTGGCTTCTATTTCAGCCTTGCTCAAATGGTTGCCGATTCGCAGACCATAGGCAACGTTATCAAAGATTGATTTAGGGAAGGGGTTGGGTTTCTGAAAAACCATACCAACCTTTTTCCTTAGAGCTACCAGGTCCACATCCTGGTCATAGATGTTTTCGCCATCAATAATTACCCGGCCTTCGACCCGGGCTTCAGGAATCAGGTCGTTCATCCGGTTCAGGACTCTGACGAAGCTGGATTTACCGCAGCCTGAGGGTCCGATGATAGCTGTTACCTTTTTTTCAGGAATGGCCAGGTTGATTTCGCTGAGTACCTGCTTGTTACCATAAAAAAGATTTAGATTCTCTACCAGAATCTTGGTTTCAGCGGGGGAAATGAGTTTGGAGTAATCCATGCTCAGTGTCTCCATTTTCTTCTGAGTCTGGCTCTGATGATTATTGCTGCCAGGTTGAAAACCACCACGAAAATGATCAAAACCAGGGCTGTTCCGTAAGCAATAGCCCGACCTTTGTCTATTGAATGGTGCTGGGTGGCCATAATGTAGAGATGATAGGGCAAAGCCATGAACTGGTCTTTGAGGGAGCGGGGCAGGTAGGGCAGAAAGAAAGCCGCTCCTGTAAACATAATCGGAGCTGTTTCACCGGCAGCCCTGGCCAGACCAAGAACTCCGCCGGTCAGCATTCCCGGTATGGCATAAGGCAGGACGTTGGTCCGGATCATCTGCCATTTGGTGGCTCCAAGTGCCAGCGCGCCCTCGCGGTACGAGTCCGGTACGGATTTTAAAGCCTCTTCGCTGGCGGTGATAGTCCAGGGAAGGGTGAGCAGTCCCAATGTCAGGCCGGCTGATAGCACTGAAGTGCCCAGTTTCAGCATGTTGACAAACAGAATGACCCCGAACAAACCATAGACAATGGAGGGGACTCCGGCCAGGTTCCTTATAGACAGCCTGATTAACCGGGTCAGGCGTCCACCCCGGGCATATTCGTTGAGATAGATAGCAGCAGCCATACCGAGGGGGATGGCCAGCAGGGCAGTTATCAGAGTGACCAGAAAAGTCCCGATTATGGCCGGGAAAATCCCTCCTTCAGTCATACCACGGCGAGGAGCCTGGGTTAGAAACTCCCAGGTGATAAGCTTATACCCTTTACTCCCTATGTCATAAAAGAAGTACAACAGAACAAAGATAACGCTATAGACGGCTATTCTGAGAAAAAGGAAACCCACGAACTGGCTGAGCTGGCTTTTCAGATTCTTACGGCTTTTTTTGACCGAACCGCTCATTGGAGTTTCCTCTTTTGTTTTTCCAGTATCAGGTCAGCAGCCAGATTGACAAAAAAAGTCATGACAAAAAGCACAAGTCCGAGGGCAAAAAGAGCATAATAATGGGTGGTGTAATAAGGAACTTCGCCCAGCTCTATCGCTATGCCTGCGGTCAGGGTTCTCACAGACTGTAAAAAGCCTTGGGGGAAAGATCTGGCGTTTCCTGTGGCCATCAGCACTGTCATGGTTTCACCTATCGCCCGGCCCATACCCAGCATCATGGAGGCGACGATTCCGGACAGAGCGGCCGGTATTTTAACCCGGACAAGAGTTTGCCAGCGGTTGGCTCCTAAGGCTAAGGAAGCCTCAACATACGAGACTGGAACTGAATTGAGGGCATCTTCTGAGATGCTGATGATGGTCGGTAGAGCCATTACGGCCAGCAAAAGGCTTCCGTTGAGGGCGGTAAGCCCGTGGCTGAGATTGAAGATTTTGGCTATTAAAGGGCCGACGACGGCAATACCAATAAACCCTACCACTACCGAAGGAATGGCCGCCAGCAGCTCCACAATTGGCTTAACGATTTCTCTGACCCTTGGACTGGCCACATCGGAGATATAAGCGGCTACCGCTACTCCAACAGGAAAGGCCAGGAGCAAGGCTCCAAATGTAACCATTAGAGTGCTGGCCAGCATGGACAGTATCCCGTATTCGGCTTTCTCCGGAGAGGTCGGGTCCCAGGTGGCTGAAGTCAGGAATTCTTTTAGGTCGATTTCTCGGAAAGCCGGCACGGCTGTGGCCAGAAGAAGGGCGAAGATACCCATCAGCACTATGATAGCCAGAAGACCGCTGGCTTCAAAAACCCGACGGATTAGGCTTTCTTTTAAGTCTCCAAATACGCCCTTCTTCTTGACCGAAGCCATGTTTAACCTGCCACCGTTTATCTGAGATTCTTTTCGTTTTCGGCCATCAATTCTTTGCCGATTTTGAAAAAGCCTTCTTTTTCCACAATGGCCTGACCCTCAGGGCTGAGGATAAATCTGATAAAATCAGCTACGTTGCCTGAAGGTTTGCCATTGGTTGACTGGTAAAGCGGCCTGGATATAGGATATCTGGCAGAGTAAACAGCTTCCTTGTCGAGCGGAGAGTATTCGGGCGAACCTTCATCTTTCTTAATTTTGAGGACTTTGATTCCCTTGCGTAGCTGACCGCTTTCGTCAAATAGATAACCGACGCCAACATAGCCGATTCCGGCCACATCCTGAGTGACAGATTCTATAATCTGGGCATTACCATTCATTTCTTTAACATCAGGCGAATAGTTCTTATTACCCAGAACGTGTTCCTGGAAGAAGACATAGGTTCCGGAATTGGACTGGCGTCCGTAGAGAGAAACTCTTAAATCGGGCCCGCCCACCTGTTTCCAGTTCTTGATTTCCCCGCGGAAAAGGCTGCCAAGCTGAGCCATGGTTAGAGAATTCACTGGATTTTTATCGTTGACGATGACGCTCAGGCCATCAACAGCTATGGCGAAAATCCGGGGTTTCACTCCCCTTTCATAAGCCAGATCCAGCTCTTTTGGTTTCCATTCCCGGGAGTGGTTGGCAATGTCGCAGGTGCCATTAATGAGGGCTGTAATTCCAGTGCCCGATCCACCACCCAGAACGGCAATAGCTACCCCTGGCTTTTTAGCCATGTATTCTTCAGCCAGAATCTGGACCAGGTTGACCAGAGTGTCAGAACCTTTAATCTGAATCATTTTTCTCTGGGCACCAGCCGGGGAAGTTAGCATCACCAGGGCCAGAACAAAGACCGTGGAGATGGTAACCAGCCCGCTGATCAGTTTTGCTTTTGTCCTTAATGCTTTCATTTTTTCCTCCTTTGTTTTCCCTGACCTTAAAAACTCATCAGGAAGGTCAGGTTGAATATAAGGTCATTTTTCTTGAGTGGGTCCTTGTAATTATAGACCCAGATGTTGGGCTGCAGCTTGAGGCTGCTGTGGAGAGGAGTCCAGTCCACCCCGGCGATTATAAGCGATATCTCATCGCTGGCTGCCAGGTTGTTGGGTTCATAATAGTCAAAACGTGCAAACAGGTTAAGTTTTTCAGGGATAAGAGCATAGCGACCAAAAACAGAAAGACCGGAACGGTCATACCGCTCGCCGTTCTGGAGGTTCTTGTCGTTGCGGTAAACGAAATACTCGGCTCCAAGGGTCAGATTCGGAATGAACTCTACAAAAAGGTCGCCCTTATAAGTATAAGCGTTGGCCCCCACATCCTGTTTTTCATAATCAATGTAGCCTACGATGGACAGGCCAGCCAGGGGGATGAGCTGCAGATTGGCGCTTAATTTTTTATGTTTATCCTTTTCTGGCTTGGTATAGCTTTCACCTGATGAGAGCATCACCTGATAGCGAAGAGGCCTTAAGATTTTACCTGAAATGTTGATTCCCAGGTCAGCGCTGGTGGCGTCGATATCTTTGCCGGTGACGTCTTTATAGCCATCCAGAAGAGTCTTGGCCACGCTGCGGTATCCCCAGCGGTCTTCAGCCAGCTTAAAAGTGATGGTATCAGCCATCCCGATTTTAATGTCGGCGTTTGGAATGAGATTGTTTATCTGGACATACATGTGCTTTAAGTAGGGACGGAACTTGTCCACATTGTCGCCATCCAGGGTTAGCCGGAAACTGATGTCGTCATTAATCTTGTTGTCATAGCGGAAGTAGACCCGGCGGAAATGCATGAAGTTGTTTTTGAAATTGGGATTATTGGGTGGCGGTGTGGTTAGCGGACCGTCATTGGAAAGGTAGAAGGTATAATCAAAGAAGACGGTTCCAGAGAATTTCTGCTGGGCGGCTGATGGTTGGGCTAGGGCCATTAGACCAAGAAAGCCGACGAGCAGGGACAGTAGAAATGGTCTTACCCTGTACAGCTGCTTTCTCAAGATTGAAAACATGCTTCCTCCTTATTTGATGTAAATTTGCTCATCTCCAGACCCGGCGCCGAAGATGCCTGGAGAATTGAGAGCTAAGATTACAACGCATAGGTGAAAACCGGGCTAAGGAAAAGTTAATTTTTGGTTAACTCTGGATTTAACCCGCTGGGTGGATATGCCATCTAATTTACTTAATTAACAGATTTAAGGCTATTTGCTATAATAAAAGCTCAAAAGAGGAATTACCGCAGATGTGTGGAGTCATAGGAATCTGGGCCAACCGCGAGGTCTTCCATGACCTCTATCAGGGATTGCTTTCCATTCAGCATCGCGGTCAGGATGCTGCCGGTATAATCACCTACAACGGGAAGTTCCATGAAAAAAAGGGAAATGGGCTGGTTCTGGATATTTTCGGTCCTCAGGAAGCTGCTCAGCTTAAAGGAAACATCGGTCTCGGTCATACCCGTTACCCAACCATTGGTGGAGGTGGCCACGAAGATGCGCAGCCTTTCATGGTTAACACTCCGTTTGGCATTATTCTGGCTCATAATGGCAATGTGGTGAATTATCGTCAGCTGAAAAAGGAGCTGTTCGAAAAAAACCAGCGCTTGCTTAACTCTGACTGCGATGCCGAGGTCATTTTGAACGTCTTTGCCCAGGAGCTGGAGGAACAGAGAGTCAAGTATCTAACTCCGGAAAACATCTTCAAGGCGGTGGCCGGGGTTTACCGTCGGGTTAAGGGAAGTTATTCAGTGGTAGCCTACATTGCCGAACAGGGAATGGTAGCCTTCCGTGACCCTCACGGAATCAAACCTTTGAGCTTCGGCCGGAGAAAGGATGGGCTGCTTCCTTCCTATGCTTTTGCCTCAGAAACTGTAAGCCTCAACCTGATGAACTTTGAGGAGATTGAGCATATTCAAGCTGGAGAAGCAGTTTTTCTTGATAGAAATCGTAATTTGCACCGCCGTCGGTTGGTTTACAAGAAACATACTCCCTGTCTTTTTGAGTGGGTTTATTTTGCCAGGCCTGATTCGGTTATCGACGGAGTCAATGTTTACAAAAGCCGGGTCAACCTTGGTCGGTTACTGGCTGATGAAATCAGGAAGAAAAACCTGGAAATAGACGTGGTGGTGCCGGTGCCGGATTCAGCCCGGGATGCGGCCATAGAAATCGCCCGTCGTCTTAATCTCAAGTACCGGGAAGCTCTGGTTAAAAACCGCTACATCGGAAGGACTTTCATCATGCCGGCTGAAACCAAACGTCAGACTTCAGTCCGGCAGAAACTCAATCCCATCTGTTCGGAAATAAAAGGGAAGAAAGTTCTTCTGGTTGATGACAGTATCGTCCGCGGGAATACTTCCCGGGCTATTGTGGAGATGGTCAGGGAATGCGGAGCCGAGAAAGTCTATTTTGCTTCCTACTCTCCGCCGCTTCGCTATCCCTGCGTTTATGGCATTGACATGCAGACCAAAACAGAGTTTGTGGCCCGGGATGCCGACGAAGAAATGGTAGCCAGGCGAATTGGAGCTGATAAAGTCATCTACCAGACTCTTGATAACCTGAAAAAAGCCATCAGGATGGAAAATCCGGAGCTCCGGAATTTTTGTGCAGCCTGTTTTGAGGGCCATTATCCTACCGGTGATGTTACGCCAGAAATTCTAAAAGAAATAGAGGAAGAAAGAAAATTGGTCCAGGAAAGCCAGTTAGAGCTCAACATCAAAGCTGGTTGCTGAGTTGCCTTTTTAGTTTTAGATTTTTTCCCGCCAGTAGTTAAGCAGGTCAAGGAGCGATTGCCGGGGCTCCAGCTGAGGCTTCCAACCGGTCGTCTTAATCAGCTTAGAAGTGTCTGCCAGAAGAATTGGAGGATCTGGAAGTTTCATTCTGGCTTCGTCATTAGCCACCACCACGCGGGCCCTTGTCATGGTCAAAAGTATTTTCAGGATTTCCTCCCCGGACCAGGCTCGTCCTGACCCCAAATTGTAAGCTTCGCCGGACTCACCTTTTTCAGCAAGCAGAGAAAGGGCCCGGACGGCGTCTCTGATGTCCAGGTAATCTCTTTTGTGGTCAAGATGGGCAACCTGCAGGACGGGTTCGCGCTTCTTTTTTTCAATTTCAGCTATTTGTCGGGTTAGGCTTCCCGGTAAGTAGTGGTCAGGCAATCTGGGTCCGAGAAGGCTGAAGATTCTAACCCTTATGATTTTAAGACCATAAGCTTTTTGATACTGAAAAGCGAGCAAGTCCTGAGCAGCTTTACTGACTCCGAGCGGGCTGAGAGGCCGAAAAACGGAACTTTCTTTTATCGGCAGTTCATCTGAATAGACCAGGCCATAAGCTTCCGCGCAAGAAGCAATAATTATACTCGTGCTGAGCCTGAATTCTCTGGCCACCTCCAGGAGGTTAAGGGTGCCCTGCAGGTTAAGGCTCAAGGCCTCAACCGGCTGATTGAAGGAAAGGTCTTGAGATGTCAGTCCGGCCAGGTGAAAGAGGCAGTCTGGTTTGGAGGCATAAAAAGCATCTATTATCGAACGAAAGTCCTTAAGGTCACCTTTGAGCAGGTTGATTCTGCCGGCAATTTTCACCAGATTCTCCAGCGAAGAACCGGCTCTAATCAGGCCGAATAATTCTGCCTTGGGCTGAGTCTGTAGCAGGTGTTCGGCCAGATGGCTGCCGATAAAACCATTTATTCCGGTTATTAAAATTCGCATGTTTTATCTAATTTATTTTTTTAGCTTAAATTAACTTATAGGCTTTTGGGCCGACTGTCAATAGCCCCATTAAAATCCTAAGGTTCCAAGCAGGTCAGTGGTCCGGCTGATGTTTCCCAGTCCGACCGAGAACCGGAGCTGGGCTTCAGGTCTGGTTCGAAAGTAAAAAATCCTGAGGTCAAGGCTAAAATCAAGACACTGGTAGTGTAAAACTCCCACCAGCGCCGTGTAGAGAAGCTTGCGGTTTTGCAGGTCTAATTCAACCTGCGATTTGAGCTCTAATTTTTCGGGCCAGCGGCAGCCGGCCTGAAATCCCAGCTGATGACTGCGAAAAAAACTTTCAGGACTGAGAACCTGATAATTTCGCGACCAGTTCAGGTTGAAGAAAAACCGATTTTCTGGTTGACTGAAAGCCAGGCTCACCCGGGAGCTGAGGAAGTTTCTTTCATAAGGGTTGAAATCCGCGGCCAGGTCCAGACTCAGGTTCGTTTCCGGATAGAAACGCAGGTAGGCGTTCAGGGGCGAAAAGTGGCGTTGTGGATGCTGCGGGTAATAGTAACGGCTTGGACTCTGGAGTGGGTCAAAGAAAACTGTCTGGGTCAAACCCAGAGTCAGGATTTCACGCGGTGAGCCTCCGCTTTTAACCAGAAAATGCTGGAGAAGCCCGAATTTAAGGTCGTTACGGCGGAAAAATCCAAAAGGCAAAATCAGGCGAGAAAGTGTTTCCTGGGATAAAGAAGTATCATACTGAAAAACAGCAAAAGGAACCACCAGGTGTTTTAACCAGGCTTCACCCTGGCGAAAATAAATCCGGTAGATAGCCGGACCTTCCAGGTTGAGCCCGAATCCACCCTGAGCGGTTATAAGCGGCCTGGAACTGCGAATCTGACTTTGAGGTTCGTAGCTTTGAAAGTAGCAGTTAAGATTGCTATTCGCGCTGAGTGATAGATTTAGCCAGGAGGCCGGCTGCCACGGCAGACTGAAGGCTGGCCTGAAATAGGCTTGGCCAAGGCTATAGTGGCTGGCTGAAGTCTGAGTCGTCCAGCGGTAGTTCCAGTTGCTGAGTCCGGACTCAAAAGAAAAATAGAGTGAAGACCGTAGCCGGTATTTTAGCAGGTTAAAACTGACCTGGGGCAGGTATTCGGTGACCGCACTCTGTTCTGTCTGGGGGAAGTAGCTTTCAAAGCGCGAGCCGCGCAGGTTGAAGTTAAAATAAGACCAGCTCCGGCTCAGGCTGAACTGGTAAGAGCGGTTGCTGACTGTGGCTGAGCTGAAATTATTCTCAAACTCTCTTAAAAAGCTAAAAGAGCTGGAATAGTCAATCTGACCATTGAGCCTGAAACCGAGAGGCAGATTTTGTTGATGATTCCAGCGCAGGATAGAAGCAGGAGCAGGATGGGAGGAGGCATTTCCCTTTTTGAATAAGAAAAGATAAGCGTTCAGTTCGCCCCTGGTATCTCCAGAAAGAAGATAACGATATTCTAATCCTTGGCCCAGGCCTTTTCTGGAAAAAAAATCAAGGGTCAAGGTAGCATCCATATTGCGGGCAATAGCCCAGTAAAAACTCTGGCTGAATGACAGACCTTTGACCCGATTGTAGCCAATCTGGGGAAAAAGAAAGCCGGTTGCTCTTTCTTTTAAGGGGTAGCGAAGGTAAGGCACATAAAGCAGAGGAAAATTTTTTACCCAGAAAATGGCCTTTTTCATAGTAACGGAATCTTCGGGTTGCAGACTGGCCCGGGCGAAAGAAAAGCTCCATCGGGGCACCGGTTGGGTGCAGGTGGTCAGCCAGGCTTCTTCCAGGTGATAACGGCTGTCGGCCAATTTTTGAATGAGGCTGGCCCCGAACAAAAGAGATGGTCGACTTATAGCCCTGACTTCCTCCAGCTGCCCTTCCCTGGTTTTAAGGTTAAAGGTAAGACGCCGGCAGACCACCACCTCTTCGGCCAGTTGCAGGGTAACCTGCCCTTCGGCTACCACTTCGTAAGTTTCAAGATGGACCTGAAGGCGGTCCGCCAGCAGGACTAAATCGGCGAAACGGAGCTCAACTTCACCCTCAGCCAGCCAGACCGGTCCTTTCTTTTCCTGATACCTGGCTAAAAGTTTGATGGTCTCCTCCTTCTGCTGAGCCTCAGGTCCAGGCAGCCAGACAGGCTTACACGTCGCTGTGGAGTTAAGCTTTAGACAGGCCAGAAGGAAGAAAAAAACTTGTAAAATGATTTTCCCGGCTCGGAATGCTGGACTGCTCATCCTGTAATAATATACAATTGTCAGCGGATTGCCGACAAGAAGAAAGGTTAACATAAGTAAAGCGGTTGAATTTCAAACGGAAATTATGGTTAAATTCTAACTTTAGAGCAGGGAAATTGAAGTGAAGCTAAGAACCTGGTGCCTCTCTCTTGCCTTTTTTTTGGGGCTGAGCTTTTTCTTAACCGGAGAGCTTTTAGGCGAAACCTGGAAAGCCAGGGAATTTCGGGCAGCCTGGGAGCGGGCGGCCTGGAGGTTCGGACCACTGCGGCTTCAACCAGTTATTGTCATCAGAGAGGCTGGTTATGACTCAAACATCTACTATCATCCCGAAGCAATTTCTGATTTCTGGCTGACGGCCGGGCCGGGGCTGGATGCTTATTTGATGGTTAAGAAAAGGCTTCTGGTTCACGTGTTTGAATCACCTCAATATGTTTATTTCTTCAAAACCGAAAGAGAAAGAACCTGGAATAATTACCTGAACGGTGAAGTCTCGCTGAGCTTCAACCGGTTCCTGCTGATAGCCGGAGGGGCTCTGAACAACGCCCGGGAACGCTGGAACACCGAGATAGATATAAGGCCACGGAGAAAGGAGTCCAGAGGTTTTGTCTCTCTGCTCTACCAGAGGTCTTATCGGGTTTCCCTGGAAATAACTGCCCTCCGGACTGATTATCAATACGAAAGCATTAACTATGGTTCGGTTAATCTGGGGGAAAGGCTAAGCCATTTAGCCACCTACTGGAGTGGTAAATTTTACTATCGGTTGACCCCGAGGGTTCAGTTTTTCCTGGAGGGGGTGTGGGGTAAGTACGATTTTAAGGATCCGGGCAATCCGGGAGATTCCAGGAGTCAAACCATTTATTCCGGCCTGGATTTTTCTCCTACCGGCCGTCTCCGGGGTCAGGTGCGTTTGGGCTATAAAAATTTTGATACAATTGTCGGGGGACTGCCTGATTTCAAAGGTCTGGTTGGCGACACCAGTGTTAGCTGGCTTTTGTTCAGGCCTCTGCTGCTTCGGGGTTCCTACCGAAGAGATGTTAATTTTTCTATCTGGTCTAATAATCCTTTCTACATTGGGAATTCCTGGTCGGCCGGCAGTTCGATCTATCTTTTCCGAAAAAAAATAAGATTAGATTATACTTACAGTCAGTTGCGAAACGACTATCCCCTCGGAGAAGTGCCGGGCTCAGAACCCAGGCAGGATGATTACACTTTAAATTCCTTTGGACTTTATTATAGAATAAGCAAGACTGCAGGTATTGGCCTGACTGGAGGTTTCTGGAAGAGAAAAGTCAACGTGCTTAACTGGGATGCCGAGAGGCGTTTTGTTGGCATAAATCTGACTTATGAATTTTAGGTTCGATAACTCAGGAACCAGGAAGGAAATATAGATGAAAAAGAGCTGGCTGACTCCAAAGCTATTATTTCCGTTAATAATCACTTTTTTGCTGAACGGAGTTGCTGGAGCAGTTGTTCCCGCACCTCAGGAAACCCAGGTTTCTCCAAGGGATTATTTTATCCGGGAATATGTCATCGGGCCAAGAGACCTTCTGGAAATAAAGGTCTTTGAACTGCCAGAATTTGACCATACGGTCAGGGTTTCTGAAGATGGCACGATTACGCTGCCCCTTCTGGGTAGTGTTCAGGTAGGTGGCCTGACTAAAGAAAAAGTTGAACAAAAAATTGCCGGGCTTCTTGATAAATACATAAAAAATGCCCAGGTTTCAGTATTTATCAAAGAATACCAGAGCAGCCGGGTAGCCATAATTGGGGCTGTGGAAAAGCCGGGCATGTACGAGCTGGTGGGCCGACAGACTCTGCTTCAGATGATTTCCCAGGCCGGGGGGTTTAAGGAAAATGCGGCCAATGAAATCTATGTGCTCAGAGAGGGGCAGGATGGCAATACGGCTTCGATCAGTATAGACCTGGAGGACCTTCTCCTAAACGGCAACCAGAGGCTGAACATCCCCCTTCAGCCTAACGACGTCATAAATGTTCCTGTTGACAAGCTCATCACCATCTATGTATTTGGTCAGGTCCGAAACCCGGGTGCGCTGCAGGTCAAAATTTCTAAGAAAATTACTCTTCTTCAGGCTATTGCCCAGGCCGGGGGTCTGAGCGAGAATGCTTCTAAAAGAGGGGTTGTAGTCAAGCGAAAGGATAAAAGCGGCAAAGAAATTAACCTCAAGGTTAACCTTAATGATATTATCAACGGCCGCAAGAAAGACATTCCTCTCCAGGAGGGGGATGTGATAATAGTAAAGGAAAGCATTTTCTAAGGATAATAAAGCTGAGGTTTCAGATGAACCAAAACTTGGCAGAACCACAACTCAACGAAACCGCTGAATTAGACCTGAGGAAATATCTCGATATAATCCTCAGGCGTCGCTGGATAATTATTTCGGTTACCTTGATTGCTGTGGCGATCACCATGGTTGTGTCCCTGGTGATGAAACCAGTCTACACCGCCCGGGGCACGGTGATGATAGAAAAAGAGCCCAACATCCTGAGTTTTGAAGATATTTTTCAGATAGAAACTTTTCGGGACGATTATTTCCAGACACAGTACAAACTGCTCCAGAGCCGGAGCCTGGCTGAGAGGACTATCGAAAGGTTAAAGTTGTGGGAAAAAACTGAATTTGCCGGAAGAAAACCAACCTCTCCTGAAGACCTGAAGAACCCGGTTTTCAGGAGAAAGTTAGTTGACAGCTTTTTACGACGCCTGGAAGTTAAACCCATCCGGATGACCCGGTTGGTGGAGGTGGCCTTCAAAGCTCACGACCCGGGCCTGGCCAGCGACTGCGTTAATACTCTTTTTGAAGCTTTTGTGGATATGAATATAGAAGCGAAGTATGAGGCAACCGAGCAGGCTACTGAGTTTTTAAGCCAGCAGATTGCCGACCTCAAAGCTGAAATCAGCCTTAAAGAACAGGAACTGCAAAACTATGGGCAGGAAAAAGATATCGTCATCCTGAGTGATAAGGAGACTACCATTCTGGATAAGCTGAGCGAACTGAACAAAGCTCTGACCGAAGCTCAGATTGACCGGGTCCGGAAAGAGTCCTACTACAATATGGTTAAAGATGCTTCTCCCGACTTCATTCCCGAGGCTTTGAGCAACCCGCTGATTCAGAGATTGAGAGAGGATTATCTTAAATTGAGCCGGGAATACATCAAGATGCAGGAAAAGTTTCAGCCAGAATACCCCGAGATGCAGAGGCTGAAAGCCGAGCTGGAATCGGCCAGAGAGTTGCTGAAAGGAGAGACCCAGCGTCTGGTCATGGCTGCCTACTCAGAGTACCAGACTGCCCTGAAGAAAGAGCGGTCTCTTCAGGAACTTTTTGACCGTCAGAAGGAAGAAGCTTTCCGGCTCAACTCCAATGCCATACTTTATAACAGCTTGAAGATAGAAATTGAAAACAAGAAAAACCTCCTGGAGTCTCTCCTTAAAAGACAGAGTGAAACTGGAGTGTCTGCCCGGTTGAGGGGCCTGCGCACCTCGAACATCAGAATTGTGGATAAGGCTGATATACCAATTTACCCTTCAAGTCCTAAAAAATTGCGCAACCTGCTGCTGGCGCTCTTCCTCGGGCTTTTTGGTGGGCTCGGACTGGCCTTGGTAGTTGAGTACCTGGACAATACGGTTAAATCCGTCGAGGATGTCGAACGCTATTCCGGACTTCCGACCCTCGGTGTGGTACCGGTTTTTGGTGAAGAAGCCATGTACAGCGGCTATTATTACGCCTCCCGTTCGGGGAAAGATGGCGGGAAGAAGAAGACCGGAAAGCCGGAAAAAGCTACTGCCGAAGAACCTAAAAGCATTGAACTCATCACTCACTTTGCCCCGGAGTCAACTTTTGCCGAAAGTTATCGTTCGCTGAGGACAGCCCTGTTGCTTTCGGGACCCCGGAGCAGTCTCCAGGTTCTGATGGTTACCAGCCCGTTGCCCAATGAAGGCAAGTCAGCCACAGTTTCCAACCTGGCAGTCAGTCTGACCCAGATGGAGAAAAAGGTCCTGCTGGTGGATGCCGACCTTCGCCGTCCCAAGCAACACCGGATATTTAACCTTAAAAACCATGACGGACTGACCAATTATCTGTCTACCGGACTGGAACTGAATAGATTAATAAAATCCACTATCGTCCCTTCTCTCTATTTAATCAACTCTGGACCTATTCCTCCAAACCCGGCTGAGCTTCTGGGCTCAGAACGTATGGCTGAGCTACTCAAGACTTTGCGGGACCAGTTTGAGTTCATCCTGCTGGATACTCCACCCATCCTGAGTGTGACTGATGCTCAGGTGCTGGGCAAAATGGTCGACGGACTGGTACTGGTGGTCCAGGCTGAAAAAACCCCGAGGGAAGCTTTAAGCCAGTCGCGGGAGATTATTGACCTTTTGCAGCTTAAAACTTTTGGAGTTGTTATAAATTCTCTCAGCCTGGACAACCGCGGCTATTATTATCGCCATTATTATCGTCATTATTACAAACATTATCATCAATAAAAAATTTACGGCATGAGTAATTAAGATTATGCTGGACAGGAAGAAGGCAGTTGAAGGAATGATTGACCTGCATACTCATCTTTTGCCTGACTGGGACGATGGCCCGGATACCTGGGAAGAAACTGAAAAGATGTTAGAAATAGCTGTAGCCGATGGGGTGGGAGCAGTCTGTCTAACCCCTCATCTTTTTCGCTTCTCCCGCTATCAGGACAGCCAGAAAATCCTTGAGGAGCGCTTTAGCCAGTTTTTTGAAAAGTTTGGTTCTGATTCCCGGATACATTTTTTCCGAGGAGCTGAGGTTTTCATCCATCCTGATCTGGTTAATCTGCTTGGAGAAAAAAATCTCAGATTGAACAGCAGTGAGTATTTTTTTGTAGAATTTCCCTCTGACCAGCTTCCCTCCGGAACCAGGGATCTTTTCTATCAGCTAATGCTTGCCGGATACACCCCTATAATCAGCCATCCTGAGAGAAATACTATTTTTGGCAATCATCCTGAATTGCTTTATGACCTGGTAAACCGGGGCTGTTTGGCTCAGGTTACAGCTGGAAGCCTGACAGGTGAGTTTGGTTCAGAGATCCAGAAAAGAGCTGACCTTTTCCTGAAAAACCATCTGGTTCATCTAATTGCCTCAGATGCTCATAATCCTGAGAAAAGAAAACCCATTCTCAGCCGTGGGGTGGAAGCGGCTGCCCGGATTGCCGGCTGGGAGCTGGCTGAGGCCATGGTCAGAGACGTTCCGGCGGCCATACTCAGCAATTCTCTTGTTCCAGACCTGGGTAGCCCGCTTAACCCCGGGGTTAAGAAGAAATTTTTTGGGTTTTTAAGAAAATAAAGCTTGCAAACCAGGATTTATTTGAGTATATTATTATAAAAGGGAGGTAAAAATGCTCCGTAAAGATTTGTATCGTTCGCCGGTTTTATTAGGAACTTTAATGGCAGCTTTTATGCTGTTGCTGATGCCGCTTGAGTCTCTGCCGGCCCCGGCCGGAGCGGTGGTTGGTTTCATTTATGGGAGCGACATGAAGACACCGGTTCAGAATGCGGTGGTTAAGATTAGGAATGTGGAAGATGGCAAAGAATATGTTAGCTCTCCGACTGACTCCAGCGGAGCTTATAAAATCGAACAGGTTAAAGAGGGCAAGTACATCCTTGGAGTGACAGCTCCAGATGGAGATTACAATTTCGGCTATATTCTGGTGGTAAAAGGTGGGGAAATTGGCAAGCTGTCCTTAGCCCTAAAAGCTGGAGCTGCTTCAGGTCTGGGGCAGGAAGAACCCACTGGAGCTCCGGAAAAAGAAAGAGTTTCCTTCTTCCGGACACCGGTTGGCGTGGCCGTTTTAATGGTGGCGACGACTTTGGCTCTCTACGGGACTTTTAAGCTCCTGGAAGGCAAAGAAGAAGCCTCTCCTTCTAAAAGGTAAAAAAGCAAGTATCTCCTACAGGCAGTCTTTACAGGTTTTTAGCGAAAACTGGTTGTTGCGTTGTGAGCCTGAGCCTTCCCGATACTGGTTGAAGCAAAAATTTATCTGCAGTTGAATGAGGGGCTTTCTTTTTATCATACTTTGTCTGATAATCTGGTTCTTACCGCTTCCCTTTGGTGGTAATGTTGAGTGGGCGGTTTTAGGTTTTGAAGTTTCTGTCTGGTTGCTTTTTATTATCCATCTGGTTTCCCGTCTCAAGGATAACCAGGAAGAAACAGAACCCCGGCTTCTAAACGGTTTGATTATTTTTTGTCTGGCACTGTTTTTTCTGGTAGGCCTGGTTCAGATAGTACCCTGGCCTGAATCTCTGGTCACACTACTTTCTCCCAGAAGCAAGGCCTGGCGTCAGTCGCTTGTGGAGACCGGCCTTTTAAGCCCGGCTGAAATTCGGTTTCAGGCTCTATCCCTTTCACCCTGGGCTTCGGCCTATGAATATGTACGATTTCTAACCTACGGAGTTTTTGCCTATCTTCTGAGCAGGGTGCTTACCACGGTCAAAAGAATCCAGGCTCTGACTCTGGTTCTGATAGGAGCCGGAGTGTTTCAGAGTTTATATGGTCTGTCTGAGTTTTTCGGGGGAACCAACCGCATCTTCACCTGGGTCAATCGTTATTATTCAGGCAGTGCTTTTGGCACCTTTGTCAACCGCGATCATTATTCAGCTTTTCTGGAAATGCTGTTTCCCTTAAGCCTGGGCTATTTTCTGGTCCGCTCCAAATATTTTACGTTGAAACCAGGTTTAAGCTGGCAGGAGAAATTAGTCAGGCTGGGCCAGGAGCAGGTTCAAAAATCCCTGCTTTTTCTGTTGCCGCCTTTTATCATCGGGATAGGGCTGTTTTTTTCCCGCTGTCGCTCGGGAATAATAATTTTTGTAATCACCTTCTTCCTAACCTTACTGCTTGTCAGCTTGACCACTGTGGCCGGACATCAGAAAGTGGAGAGAAGACTAATCAAGACCGTGGTAATTTTGGTGGTCCTTGCGGTGGTGCTAATTGGTCTTGAACCTATTCTGGAGCGCTTTACCGAAGGCGGGTTTTTTGATGAGACCAGAATGCTTTATTATACTTATACAACCGGGCTCATTTTTGATTATCCGCTGACCGGAAGTGGTCTGGGGACCTATGCCCAGGCCATTAATCCTTATCTTAAAAAGAATTTCAACGTAATTATCAGTCATGCTCACAATGATTACTTAGAAATGCTGGCCGAAGCTGGCTGGCTTGGTGGTGGAGCTCTGATTCTGGCCGGTTTTCTGGCTCTGGCTCTGGCTCTCAAACGCTGGTTTCGATGTCAGCACGCTCTGGGAAAAGGCATAGGTCTGGGGGCGATTATGGGGGTCTTCAGCCTTTTTTTTCACAGCCTCACTGATTTCAGCCTGAGAATGCCCGGGAATGCCGCGGTCTGGTTAAGTCTTTTCGTTCTGGCTCTTAAGGCTCCTCTGGTGGTGGACGGCAGGAGAAAAAACCAGACAGAGGAAAGCGAACTATGAGCCACCTTAAAAGCGGATGGTTTAAGGTAGCTAGCCTGGTTGTGGCTCTGGGAGCTCTATTTTTCTCCATCTGTTTTTACTGTGGTTACTGGAATTTTTATCGTTTTCAGAGAGAAAAGCAGGAAATCAGGAGTCTGGAAAGGGATTTTAATCGCCTGGAAAACAGGCTGCAGAAAGCCGTGAATTTCTATCCCCATCCGCTTTTCCTGACCGAGCTCGGCCGGCTCCGGATTCTGAGGGCTATGGCTGAAATAGAATATGGAGAACGAGAAGCAAGCGAACCATACCTTGATGGGGCTGCAGCTTCTTTAAAAAAAGGTGTGTGGCTTAATCCGGTTGACCACACTCTTTTCTGGGAGATGAGTAAAGTTTATTTCCTTTATAATTATCCTCTTCTAACTTATGCTCCTAAAGGGCGCCTGTTTTGCCGGGAGGCGGTGAGGAGGCATCCCTTTAATGAATTCCTGGTGGTTAATGTGTTGGTAGTTTTTCTTGAGCAATGGTCTCTGCTGGAGCCCGAGGAAAAGACCTGGGTTCAGGAAACTCTGAACAGGCTGTTATCCGTTAACCCGGGTTTTTTAGGACGGCTTAAGGCAAGATGGAGACAGAGCTACAGAGAAACCAGCAGTCTCACCGAGAAACTGGCCGAGCTCGGGATGAAAGCAGAATGAACCGGGTCCCGGAAGAGTAGTAAAAGGAAATTTTAAGAAATGATTTTTTAAGGAAATTGCCATGAAAAAGACAAAAATTTTTTCTCTTGTAATGATTGCCCTGCTTACAAGCCTGTGGTTTGGTCACGGTTGTCAGAAGGAAAGCTCATCCAAAAAAGCCGGAATGGTGGCCGACCGCTCAGAGCGTTTTTCCCGGGGGATAAATCTGCCCTTCTGGTTCTGGTTAAATGAAGGAGAATTGCGGTCGCTTCAGGAACGTTTTTCCGATGAAGACCTGCGGCTGATCAAGAAATTAGGCTTTACCTTTGTCAGAGTTCCAGTAGATATGGCTAATATTTATGAGTCAGAAAGAGAGGATTATCTCAAACCGCCGGCTATGGAACTGCTAATAAGCGGAATTGCCCGGATAATCAACCACGGCCTGGCAGTCAATTTTGACCTGCATAGTATTTCACAACGAAAGGGTGGTTCTGATTATTCTGGCCCCCTGGGGAAAGACGCTGCTTTTACTGAAAAATTTCTAAGATTCTGGGAAAAACTGGCCGAGAGACTCTCAATCTTTGACCCTGACTGGCTGCTCGTTGAACCAATGAATGAACCGGTCTTTCTGGGAGAGGAAGACCGCTGGCCCCCTATTCAGGAGAAAATAATTGCGGTCATAAGAAAAAAACTGCCCCACCATACCATCCTGGCCACTGGAGCTTTCTGGTCAAACATTTCTACCCTGATTAAGCTAAAGCCTCTTGATGACCCGCAGGTCTGGTATTGCTTCCATTTCTACGAACCTCATATTTTCACCCATCAGGGGGCGACCTGGAGCTCAGAGTGGGTCCAACCTCTCCGAGAGGTTCCTTATCCCTCCTCACCGGAAGCGGTAGAAAAGGCCATTTCTTTGCAGTCCCGGGAAGATATAAAAAGTTACCTCAGGGCCTACGGGGAAGAGAGATGGGATGGAGAAAAAATAGATCAGGCAATAAGGAAAGCGGTGGCCTGGGCAGAAGCCCATGGAGTTAAACTCTTCTGTAATGAGTTTGGAGCTTACCGTGATTATTGTCGTCCCGAATACCGGGTTCCCTGGGTAAGAGATGTAAGAATAGCTCTGGAGAAATACCGGATCGGCTGGGCTATGTGGGAATTTGATGGCAGTTTTGGTCTGGTGTACCGGCAAAACGGACAGGCGGTGGTGGATACTGACCTTGCTGAGGCTCTCGGGCTGAAAACGAAATGAATAGTTTCAGCCGGGCCTGCCAGTTAGCCCATTTTTGTACTGGCTTTGAATCCTGGCGAACTGCTCTTTTATTTTCCCGGGTAAGCGAGAGTTAGCTGGAATACGGTCAGCCAGCTTGAAGCGCGATATCTCTTTTAAGTAATACTCAACCTGATCCGGTTTTTTCAGGTTATAAGCACAAAGAGTCAGATAGACCAGAGCTTCTCCCAGCAGATCCGGTTCATCCAGTAGACCAAAAGCTGCTATTTTGAAGCTCTGAAAAGCCTCTTCGAATTCATTGAGATTGAAAGCCTGAAGGCCTTCTTCAAATTGCTTAAGGTAAAAAGGGTCAACCTGCCAGGTGTTTTTTGATGCTTCCTGGGCGGCCGCTTGATAACCGGAAAAAAGGAGCAACCCGAGGAGAACGAAGACCCGGGTCAGGGAAAACCATTCCTTTAAGCTGGCTCTCTTGGTCATTTGCTGATCTCCGGATTGCCCTTTGATTTTAATCTTTTGCCCAACACAATGCAAGTCTCTCAGCAACAGTTTTTTTTCAACTGGTGAACTGGTATTATAATGAGGCAGGTTAAAAAGTGAAAAAAACAGCCGCAACTGGCCTTAAAAAAATGGTTGCTCTTTCTTCGGTGGCCCTAGTGCTTCCTTCCTCAATTGCCGTGGGTTTTATAATCGGATATTTTCTTGACCGCTGGCTGAAGACTGAACCCTGGATGCTTCTGAGCTGGACAGTGCTGGGGGTGATCTCGGGGTTACTAAACCTCTACCGGGAAATTACCAGGTTTCTTAAAGAAATTGAGGAAGACTCTGAGAACCTTACCCAGAAAGTTGATTCTGGACATCCAGAAGGGTAAAATCCTTTGAGAACGTGGATCAGGTTAGGAGAATGTTTGAATCTTTAGATAGCTCAGTCAGGAGAGTACCGGTTCAGACTGTGGTTCTTGGAGTTCTGGCCGGTATTATTACCGGAATCATAGCCGACCTTCTTTCTGGTGCTCTGGTTCTGGGTGGAGCTCTGCTTTCCAGTCTGGGATTTATTGCCCTTAAATCATTTGTAAATAAATATTTGCCGAGCGATAAAGCCAGAGTTTTGCACCGGGCTATAATTCTTTACCTTCTGAGACTGGTATTGATTTGCCTGGTCTTTTTAATTATAATTTTCTACTTCAAAAATAAAGTTTTAGCGTTTGCCGCGGGTTTCTCTCTGATTTTAGTCTCAGTGGCCGTTGAGGCTGTTAGAAACCTGGCTGGTGTAAAAAAATGGAAGGATTAGAGCACAGTCTCCCGCTGGTAGAGTTTTTTAACCGGATTTTCAGCCCCCCGCTGGCTGCTCTATTGAGTCTATTTGGTTTTCAGGTTAAAGACCCTCATCATCTTATACCTGACTATCTTGTCATGACCATAATTGTGGTGGTGGGGCTTTCGGTCCTGCTGGGGCTGGCCGGACGAAAAGCTCAGTTGATCCCTGGGAAAACACAAGTTCTGCTGGAAAGTCTGATTGATTTTTTTGAAAACCTGGTAATGGATACCATAGGTGAACAGGGAAAAAAATATCTTCCGGTCATTGCTACGGTAGGAATGTTTATCCTGACTTCTAACCTCCTGGGGCTTATTCCAGGTTTTATGTCTCCAACCAGCAAGCTCAATGTAACAGTGGGTTGTGCCTTGGTGGTCTGGCTCTATTATCACTGGCAGGGTATAAGAAGTCAGGGATTGCTGGGCTACCTGAAACACTTTACCGGTCCTAATCCGTTCCTGGCTCCGCTACTGCTGCCAATTGAAATCATCAGCCATTTTTCACGACCGGTCTCCCTGTCGATGCGTCTTTTTGGCAACATCTTTTCAGAAGAGTTGTTAATTTTAATAATAGCTTCGATAATTCCTTATTTCCTACCTCTGCCGTTTATGGCTATTGCCATATTTACTTCGGTTATCCAGGCTTATGTTTTTGTTTTGCTATCGTGCATTTACATAGCCGGGGCTGTAGCCCATGAGGAAGAACATTAAAAGGAGAGTTAACATGAAAACAAGAGTAAAACTTCTGATTATGCTGATTTTCCTCGGCGCACTCATGCAGAGTCCGCTTACTGCCCAGACGGTGGACCCGTCCCGAGCCGAACTTTTCAAATTGTCCATAATTGTAGGAGGTGGAGTCATTACCCTGGGGGTAATTGCTGGAGCTTTCGCCCAGGCCAAAGCTATCAGTTCTGCCTGTGAGGGTATTTCCCGTAATCCGGCAGCGGGCCAGTACATCAGGGGTATTCTTATTTTCGGTCTGGTCCTCATTGAAACTCTGGTCATCTATGCTCTGCTCATTACCATCATCATCCTGATGGTCAAGTGGGGAGCCTATTCTTGAGGACCGGGCATCTGTCAGATTAGATGGCTGGTAATTATTTCCAAATATTGCTGAAGTCTTTTAAGAGGTTTAATGAAGACCGCTGCTGGACGGCAGCAGTGGTTATTTCGTATTTTTCTTTACTCTGTTTGGTTCCCCTTCTGGCCTTATTTTATTTTCTGGGAGTGAAAATCCTGGGAAATCCAGAGCTGGTTTTTAGAGGGCTGAATATTTTTACCGAAGAATTTTTTGCCCGGATGGACCCGGTTTTTTTCAAAAGGCTGGAAGCTCTGGGTAATAACGTTGCCAATCTGGGTTGGTTTGGCCTGCTGGGTTCACTGGTGGCAGCTTCCTTCCTTTTTTCTAATCTGATTTCTTCCATCAACCAGATTTTCAGAGCTCGTTATCAAAGGTCATTTTTTTACAACCGGCTGATTGAGTATGTGGTAATGCTGATAATCGGACTGATTCTGCTGCTGTCACTGTCCATAACTGCCGTCTGGACAGCTCTTCAAAAATCACTACGGGAAACTCCTGTGATATCAGAATTTATCAACCCGGAAATTCTCGGTTTTGTTAATAATTTCTTTTTTCAGTATCTTTTGCCATATGGCTTGACTTTCCTGTTTCTCTTTATACTGTATAAATTCATTCCAGAGGTTAAGGTCCATACCCGCAGTGCCCTGCTCGGAGCCTCCGTAGCCGCTCTTTTCTGGGAGCTTTTTAAGCGAGGCTTTGCCTTTTACGTCATTCATTTTTCTGCGGTGGGCATTGTACTATCCAAATTGCTGGCTGGGACGCTGACCTCGGTAATCTTTTTTCTGCTCTGGATTTCAGCTTCCCTGGTAATACTGTTATGGGGAGCGGAACTTACGGCCGTGATGAATGAACATCTAAACGCTTCTTTTTCTCGCCAGGAAGTGACTTGAGGCAGTCTTCAGGTTGGATTGAGATGTCTTGAGAGGAAGCGCTCCAGCTGATTGCGGGGCAGGGCCCCAATAAGCGAATCAATTGGCTGGCCGTTTTTGAATAGAATGAGGGTCGGAATGCTCATAATCTGGTAGCGCGAAGAAACCGTCGGGCTCTCATCTACGTTAACTTTGACCACCTTAAGCTTTCCGCTGTAGGTTTCAGCAATTTCTTTTATTACCGGAGCCACCATATGGCAGGGACCACACCAGGGAGCCCAGAAATCTACAAGTACCGGCAGCTCCGCTTTCAATACTTCCTGCTCAAAAGTGGCATCGGTTGCCTGCGTTATTCTGACGCTCATTTATTTCCTCCAGCTCTGAGTTTTATGGCTTTCAGGTAGAGTAATCGGTACTTATTTATCATTTTAGACCAGGAATTGTTCTGACGGAAGCAGTTGGTCATTAACTGATTCCAGAGATAAGGGTGTTCATAGACAGCTACAGCACGGTTCACAGCACCAAGCAAAGCTTCGGGGCTGTATTCTTCAAAGACAAAACCGTTTCCCTGGCCATCTTTTTCAGAGAATGGCTGAACTGCTTCCTTCAGTCCCCCTGTGGCTCTGACCAGAGGGACTGTTCCGTAACGCATTCCATGGAGAAGGGTAAGCCCGCAGGGTTCTTCCAGAGAAGGCATTAGCAGCAAGTCGGCGCCTGCCAGCACCTGGTGAATAAGAACATAGCTGGACTCGGCCCGATAAGCCAGCCGGCCGCGGTAAATTTCATGGAGCTTAGCAAAGGCTCTTTCATACATCTCCTCACCCTGACCGAGCACCAGCAGTCGGCACCCGGTTTTAAGAAGGTCGTTAATGGTTTCCAGGACCAGGTCAATGCCTTTGAGTTTTGTCAGATAGCCGATCAGAGCCAGAATTGGCCGGTTGGGGCGCTCTTCTATCTGAAATTCTTTCAGAAGCATTCTTTTGCAGATTTTTTTCCCTTCGGGATTATCCGGGCCAAAATTGGCCGGGAGCAGGGGGTCGGTGGCCGGATTCCATTCCTCCTCATCAATGCCGTTTCTGATGCTGTAGAGAGGCTTACTTTTTCTGGAAAAAAACGAGCAGACATCCTGATGGTTACTCATGACTTCATCACGATAAACCCGGCTTACTGTGTTGACCAGGTCCGAAAAAAGAATACCCGCTTTTAAGAAATTGAACTTGCCCCGAAAAGCTAATTGATGAGAGTTGAGATAGTTCCAATCAAGCCCTGTCAGCCGGAGAGATTCGGCCGGGAATTCTCCCTGATAGGAAAAATTGTGAATGGTCAGGACGCAGGCTGCTTTTTTCAGGTAAGGTTTTTTCTGGTAAACGGATCTGAGAAACATCGGCACCAGGCCGGCCGGCCAGTTATGGCAGTGGATAAGGTCATACTTCAATCTGGCTTCTGCCAGAAATTCACAGACTGCCCGACTGAAAAACACAAACCGTTCGTCGTTATCTGGATAAAAACCCTTTGGGGAGCCATAAAGGTGTTCCCGGTGGAAATATTTTGGCTGGTCGAAAAGATAGAGGGTGTATTGGCCTGGCTCTGCCTGGGAAACTGTGGTTTTGAGCTTTTTACTGCCGATAGGTATCTGTAAGTCTTGGGATACCAGCTTTTTGTTTAATGATTCCAGCTCCGGACGACGGTAGAAAGGTAAAAAGACGCTGACTTCGAGACCGGTGCGGGCCAGGTATTTAACCAGACCGGCTACGGCCTCAGCCAGCTCTCCTGAGCGAGCATAAGGAGCCAGTTCTGGAGTAATAACGGCCAGGCGGATTTGCCCTCTCATGAGAAAAAATGATAGCTGGAAGGAAGTCAAAAATCAATCAGTCGGGTATGGAGGCGTTTCCAAGACCTGAGCAGGCGTAGCGAAAATACCTGAAGGGCAAAAGAGGGACTTGTCCTGCAACAAATTTCCTGCTGATTTAAAAAACTGGAAGAAGCAAATCAGAATTTTTGGTTCCGGGGCGAAGTAGTCTTTTAATAGTTAAGGATTACTCGGCCCAGCCCAGTTTTTCTTTAACCAGCTGGTAGTAGCTTCGCCAGGGAGAGGTCACCAGAAGCAGCTTCAGGTCGGATTTTTTAACCATAACTGTAACATTTTTTTCCAGGGCTTCGCCGCGCTGTCCGTCAATAGTCAAATAGACTTTTTCTTCCGGAGTCAGGAGCCTGATTTTTATCTCCGAATGAGCCGGGATGAGAAGCGGTCTAAAAGAGAGAGTATGCGGGCAGATAGGGGTTAAAACTATGGCTTCGACCAGAGGGTGGACAATTGGCCCTCCAGCCGAAAGAGAATATGCCGTAGAGCCGGTCGGGCTGGAAAGAATCAGGCCGTCACCTTTCAATTTAGTAACTTCTTTTCCGTCGATAAATACCAGCAGTTCTATCATCCTGGCCAGGGCTGCCTTATTCAGAACCAGGTCATTGAGACAGATTTCCTTTTGGCCTTTGTAGGAGATTTCCAGCAGGCTTCTGGGGCTAACAAAACCATCCCTGTTTTTAAGGAAAGCCTCCAGAACTGGCAGGGCTTCAGCCACCGGAATCTCAGTCAAAAAGCCGAGCCGGCCCAGGTTAATACCAACCACCGGGACCCGGGCCTGGGCTGCCTGGGGGGCGATGCTGAGGAGAGTTCCATCACCGCCGAGAACAATCAGCAGGTCACTGAGCTCAGCCAGCTTTTCCCTTGAATGACCTTCTTTTTCCCCGAGCTTGCGAGCAGCAATATCTTCCAGAAGACATTCAATTTTCTGCCCCCGCAAGAAGGAGATGATTTCTTTCAGGACTTTTTCTACTCCGGGAGCATGAGGCTTGATCACCAGACCGGCTTTCTTGAAAGCTTTTTTAACGCCCATGGGCTAAAGTCTCCTTGATTAAGGAATTAATTTTTTCTTCAGACCCCGCTTCCTCCCCAGGGCTGAGCCAGACAAAGAATTCCTGGTTTCCTTTTTGCCCACGGGTGGAGCAGGCCAGCAAGCCTTTTACTTTAAACCCGACAAGACTTATCTCTTTAAGTACTTTCTCCAGCACCTGCTGGTGGACCCGACTATCTCTTATTATACCTTTTTTCCCGACCTGACGACGACCGGCTTCAAATTGAGGTTTTATCAGGACCAGAACTTCTCCCGTGTTCATGATTTTTCGCACCGCCGGGAGTATCTTGAGGACCGAAATGAAAGAAACGTCAATCACAGTAATCTCCGGAGTTTCAGGCAGGTCCCGAGGCTCCAGAAAGCGAGCGTTTTTTTCTATGAGAAGAACCCGAGGGTCCTGCCGCAATTTCCAGTCCAGTTGCTTGATGTTGACGTCAACTGCATAAACCTTACAGGCTCCAAATTTCAAAAGGCAGTCGGTAAATCCCCCGGTTGAAGAACCAATATCCAGGGCCACCCGATTTTCTACAGGAAGGCCAAAAACTTTGAGAGCTTCTTCTAATTTTGAGCCTCCACGGCTGACATAGGGGAAGGCTTCTCTAACTGAAAGCTCTGCTTCTGGTGAAATTAATTGACCTGGTTTTAAGGCTGGCTGGCCGTCTACCAGAACCTGACCGGCCAGGATTAAGGCCTGAGCTTTTTCCCGGCTGGAGGCTAAACCCCTTCTGGCGAGAGCCACATCCAGCCGGATTTTACTCATTTACTGTTTACCCTGGAGTTAAAGATTGTGCTGTCGGTAGAAATCCTTTATAGCTGCAACCAGGCCTTCTACATCCAGTCCCAGTAATTTTTTTATTTCCTCAGGTTTACCAAGGGGATAGACCGAAGACGGCAGACCAAAGCTCCTGAAAGCCAGGTGGTAGAAACCATTTCGGTCAAACATTTCCCGGACGGCACTGCCAAAACCACCATCCAGCACGCCTTCTTCCAGGGTAAAAACGGCTCTGGCCGACCTGGCCAGTTCGGTTAGCAGTTTTTCATCAAGAGGCCGGGCAAAGCGGGCGTTGACTACAGCCAGAGACAGGCCCTCTTTCTCCAGGGCTTCAGCCACTTCCAGAGCAGGATAGACCATGCTGCCGTAGGCTATCAGCAGGTCTCTCCCGGATTTCAGAAGCTCAGCCTGGCCAGCCGGGATAAATCTGAAATCCTTTTCCACCAAAACTCCCGGTCCGCAGCCTTTGGGAAAGCGAATGGCCACTGGATGCCTGTATTTAAAGGCAGAATAAACCATATGGCGGAGTTCGTTTTCGTCTTTTGGAGCCATCAGTATTATGTTGGGCAGATGGCGCAGGTAAGCGATGTCGTTGGTGCCCTGATGGGTAGGTCCGTCTTCTCCGACTATACCTGAACGGTCAAGAGCAAAAACTACGGGAAGGTCCATCAGGCAGACTTCGTGGAAAATCTGGTCATAAGCCCGTTGCAGGAAAGTGGAGTATATAGCCACTACGGGTTTGAGGCCGGAAATGGCCAGACCGGCGGCGAAATTGACGGCATGCTGCTCGGCAATACCCACATCAAAGAAGCGCTCGGGGTTTTCAGCCGCAAACCGGTTAAGGCCGGTTCCGTCGGTCATGGCCGCGGTTATTGCTATTATGTCCTGGTCTTGCCGGCCTAAATCAGCCACAGCTTCTCCGAATATTCTGGAATAACTTGGCCCGGGTTCACAAACTGCCGGTTCTCCGGTTGAGATGTGAAACGGTGGAGCACTGTGGAATTTCTCAGGGTTAAGCTGAGCCGGTCGGTATCCTTTCCCCTTCTGGGTTACACAGTGAACGAGAATTGGCCCGGAATATTTTCTAGCGGTCTCCAGGGCTTCGATCAAACTGCGGAGGTTGTGGCCGTGGATTGGGCCGAGATATTTAATTCCCAGCTCTTCAAAAAAGATTCCGGGAAAAAAAGTCTTTATCATTAGCTCTTCAAAAGACCGGGCAGCTTTAATCAGAGGCCAGCCAATTTTTGGAATAGAACGTAGCACTGATTTAGCCTGCTCTTTAATTCTCAGGTAGGGTTGCCCTGAAACCAGATAAGAGAGATACCTTGAAAGAGCCCCTACGTTGGGTGAGATACTCATCTCGTTATAATTAAGAATAATGATTAAGCGCTCGCGGAGATGGCCTATCTGGTTCAGAGCTTCATAGGCAACACCGCCAGTCAGGCTGCCGTCTCCGACCACTGCAATAACGTGGTAATCTTCTTGTCTTCTATCCCTGGAAATGGCCAGGCCCAGAGCGGCTGAAAGAGCAGTTGAAGCATGTCCGGTGTTGTAGATATCATGCTCGCTTTCTTCCCGGCAGGGATAACCGAGAACTCCGCCTGACTGCCGCAACCGGACGAACCCTTTCTGACGCCCGGTTATTAGTTTGTGGGTGTAACACTGGTGTCCGACATCCCAGATTATTTTGTCAACCGGAGAATTGAAAACGTAATGTAAAGCCAAAGAGAGCTCAACCACGCCTAAGTTGGAGGCCAGGTGGCCTCCGGTTCTGGAAACTGTTTCAATGATTCTGGCTCTTATCTCTGTGGCCAGTTGATTAAGTTCTTTTAAGGAAAGCTTTTTTAGGTCCTGGGGTTGGTTGATGGCAGGGAGAATTTTTTCCGGGCTCATGATTTTGACTCTTGGGTAAGTTTTAGTTGAGCGATGAAATATTCAAGAACCGACGAGTTTATACCGGCGGTTTTAAGGGAATGGAGAGCTTTCTGAAGGTATTCTTCGAGCAGGGCTACAGCTTTTTCCTGACCAAGAAGCCTGGCCAGGTTCGGACGGAAAGACTTTTCCCGGTCATTGGTTAAGTCCAGCAGATCATCCCGTAGCTGGAAAGCCAGTCCTAACCAGGTTCCATAATTTTCCAGGGCTACTACTTTGGTTACTGGGGCTCCGGCCAGCCGGGCACCGCTTGAGACTGAAACCTTTATCAATCCGGCTGTTTTTTTCAGAGCAGTTTCCTCAAAGTCAGCTGGATTGCGATTTTCAGGGCTGAAACTTATATCCAGCCACTGCCCGCCAATCATTCCGGCTGGACCTATGGCCCTGGCAATATCGGACAGCACCTGGTCTTTTATCTTATGGTTTTCCGCGGGAGCCGGCGCTCCGGCCAGAATTTCAAAAGCCAGCGATAGCAGGCCATCACCAGCCAGCAGAGCCAGTCCTTCACCGTATTTTTTATGGCAGGAAAGACGGCCCCTTCGGAAATCATCATTATCCATCATCGGCAAGTCGTCGTGAATTAGAGAATAATTGTGGATAAATTCCACAGCACAGGCATAAGGAAGCAGCAGACTTTCTTCGGCGCCGAAGTGTTCTCCACTGCTTAGCAGCAGGAGTGGCCGGAAGCGCTTGCCTCCGTCAAGCACGGCGTAGCGCATGGCTTCGAGGACAGGCGAATCTTCTCCCTGCAGATAAAAACTCAAAGCCTGTTCAAGCCGTTCCTTTTTCTCAGACAGATATTTTGCCGGGTTCATGATTCAGAAATGAGTTTTTTAATTTTCTTCCTCTTCATCCTGCTCTTCAGTAAGAGCTGAGGCTCCGAATTCCTCCGGGTTAAATTCCTGGGCTTTAAGCTCACCTTTCTCGTCGCGAAGCAGGATTTCTACTTTTTTTTCGGCTTTGTCCAGTTCAGAACGCAGGTACCTGGTCAGTTTTATGCCTTTTTCAAACAGAGCCAGAGATTCGTTAAGAGACAGACCGCCTTTTTCGAGTTTATTGACGATCTGCTCCAGCTCGCTCAGGGCTTTTTCAAAATTCATTTCTTTTCCTCTGGTGTTCATTTCTACTCCTTGATGAATTTTGATTCAATTCTGGCTTTGGGGTCAACCCCCTTAACCTGGCAGTTAAGCTCGCCCCGGTAGAAAGAGACTATTACCTCTTCCCCGGGTTCAACTTCACTGGCTTTCTGCACAGGCAGCAGACCTGCAGATTTCCAGCAGATGGCATAACCCTTTTTCAGGACGCTCAGTGGAGAGAGGCTTTCCAGGGCTGAAACGAGCCTTTGCCATTCAGACTTCAAATCTTTAATTTTGATTTTCATGGCGTAACTCAGGTCCTGATAGAGATGACAGCTGCGGTTTTTGAGTTCGCGGATGGCTTCTTTGCGGAGCTGCATGGCTTTCCAGGCTTTGGTGTCCAGCTCATCAACCCTCTGGATCAGACTGGTCAGCCGGTATCTGAAATTCTGGAAAATTCGTTGTTCTCCCAGGACCGAAACTCGGTTTTTTTTGTTTTCCAAGAAATATTTTTCAGTATGAATCAGGCGATTTATCAGATGGTCGATTTTTTCCCGGAACTCCTGCTCTTTGGCCACTACCATTTCGGCTGCAGCCGAGGGAGTAGAAGCTCGGATGTCAGCCACGAAATCAGAGATGGTGAAATCTATCTCATGACCAACGGCCGAGATGACTGGTTTGGTTTTCATACAGTTAAAGATGGCCCGGGCTACTACCTCTTCGTTGAAAGCCCAGAGGTCTTCTACTGAACCGCCTCCGCGCCCGACGATGACCACATCAATGTCCTCGCGCCGGCTGAAATAATCCAGACCGCTGGCAATCTGTTCGGCAGCACCCTCGCCCTGAACCAGAGAGGGATAGATTATGATGTGCAACCGGTTGAAACGACGTTCGATAATCCGAAGAATATCCCGTATAGCCGCTCCGGTTGGGGAGGTCACGATTCCAATTTTTTTAGGTAGAAGAGGTAACTTTTTCTTGTATTTTGGATCGAACAAGCCTTCAGCCCGGAGCTTTTCCTTGAGCTGTTCGAAGGCTATCTGCAGGGCTCCTTTGCCTCGCGGTTCGAGCTTTTCTACTACTAACTGATATTCGCCGTTTTTTTCATAAACCGTTATCCGCCCTCCGCAGATGACCTTCATCCCATCTTTCAGATCAAATCTTGGTCCCTGGCTGTTTTTTTTCAGCTCAGAATGGATACGCTGAGCATCGCCTCTGAACATCACGGCTCGCAGCTGAGAATTTTCGTCTTTTAAGGTGAAATAGTAGTGTCCTGAGGCCGGGAGTCGCAGGTTGGAGATTTCTCCCTCCACCCAGACAAAGGGAAAGGCGTTTTCCAGCTCCATTCTTAAAAGTCTGGTCAGCTCACTGACGGTGTAAACCCGGTCAGGGATGGTCAAACTGTTATTCCTCACTTTTTTCCTCAGTCAATATCTCTCTGTTTATGGATAAGGCCCGGCCGGTTGATGGATCCACGGCCACATAAACTGCACTGAGCATCAGACCATCAGTAGCCGGTTCAAATCGCTGCGGCCTGGAAGTCAGGAAACGTTGCAGGGCCTGTTCAATCTTCATTCCAATTACGGAGTTCAACCCACCTGCCATTCCGACGTCGGTAATGTAAGCTGTTCCTCCGGGCAGAATTCTTTCATCTGCGGTGGGAATGTGGGTATGGGTTCCGATGACAGCTGAAGCCCGGCCGTCCAGGTACCAGCCGAGGGCCTGTTTTTCCGAGGTGGCTTCAGCGTGAAAGTCTATTATAACTATAGGAGTAATAGGAATAATTTCCTCTAAGTAGCGGTCAGCCGTCAGGAAAGGGCAGTCTATGGGTTCCATAAACACCCGACCCTGAAGATTTAAGATGGCTGCTTTTATCCCCCGCTCACTCTGAAATAGATAAAAACCGCGGCCAGGATTTGAGGTGGGGTAATTAGCAGGTCTCAACAACCGGGGCTCTTTATCAATATAGTTTAGGACTTCTTTTTTATCCCAGATGTGATTACCGGAGGTCAGGACATCCACCTGAAAGAATAGTTCTTTTCCTATTTCTTCGGTCAGTCCGTTTCCCCCGGCGGCATTTTCGCCGTTGGCCACCACCAGGTCGGGCTGGTATTTCCTTCTAAGGTCGGGGAGAAAGCGGGCTAGGGCCCGCCGGCCGGGCCGACCGATAAGGTCCCCTATGAAAAGCACTCCGAACTTATCTGGCATATTCAACCGCCCTCATCTCCCGAATGACCATAACCTTGATCTGGCCAGGATAATCCAGTTCTTCTTTAATTTTCTGGGCGATGTCCCGGGCGATGATCATGGCCCGGTCGTCAGAGACTTTCTGAGCATCGACGATAATCCTGATTTCCCGCCCGGCCTGCAGGGCAAAAGCTTTGGCCACTCCTTCAAAAGAAGCGGCTATTTGTTCCAGCTTTTCCAGGCGCTGGATGTAAGTTTCTAAAAGCTCACGCCGGGCTCCAGGTCTGGCTGCAGAGAGGGTGTCGGCAGCCTGGACCAGGACCGCTTCCACCGAAGGAAAATCAATATCCCGGTGATGAGAAGCAATGGCCTGAATGACTGCTTCGGATTCCCCATACTTTTTTGCCAGTTCGACCGAAAGTTCGGTATGGGTTCCTTCATAATCTTTATCCACTGCTTTGCCAATATCGTGGAGCAGTCCAGCCCTGATGGCCACGTTAACGTCAGCCCCCAACTCTTTGGCCATTAAAGCCGACAGCATGGCCACTTCTTTGGAATGCTGCAGTACGTTCTGACCGTAGCTGGTGCGGTACTTGAGTTTCCCCAGGTATTTAACTAGTTCCGGGTGCATGTTTTGAATCCCGAGTTCGTAAAGTGTGTTTTCCCCTTCCAGCTTGATTTTTTCCTCCAGCTCTACTTTGACCTGTTCTACGATGTCCTCAATCCTGGCCGGGTGGATGCGGCCGTCGGCCACCAGTTTTTCAATGGCCATCCGGGCCAGCTCCCGCCGCAGCGGGTCAAAACTGGAAAGGATGACTGCCTCCGGGGTGTCGTCGACGATGATATCAACTCCAGTGGCCATTTCCAGCGCCCGGATGTTTCGGCCTTCTCGACCGATAATCCGCCCTTTCATATCATCAGAAGGTAAATCTACCACCGAAACGGTGGTCTCTACCACATGTTCGGCGGCCGAGCGCTGAATGGCATTGGAGATGATTTCTCTGGCCAGAGCCCGGCTTTTTTCTCTGGTTTCTTCTTCAATCCTTCGGATGGTCTGGGCAGCCTGGAGTTTGGCTTCCTCTTCTATTTTTTTGATGAGCAGACTCCGGGCTTCTTCCTGGGTTAAACCGGCAATTCGTTCCAGTTCGGCAGTCTGTTTCTGGAGGGTCTCGTTAATTTTTTGCTCCAGAAGTTCCAGCTCTTTTTCTTTTCCATAGAGCCGCCGTTCTTTGAGGGACAGGTCGCGCTCTTTTCTTTCCAGGTTTTGATAACGTCTTTCCAGTGCTTCTTCTTTGTTAAGAAGACGTCGCTCCAGTTCGCTGAGCTTTCTTCTCTTTTCCCTGGTTTGAGCTTCAAACTCAGCCTGACGGGAAGCTTCTTTTTCTCTGGCTTCAATTTCAGCTTGTTTTCTGATTCTTTCGGCTTCTTCAGCCGCCTGGGCCAGAATTTCTTTAGCCTGAGCTTCAGCCTGAAGCAACCCTTTCAGTCCACGATTCTTTTTTAAAAGTAGAAAAATAAAAACTAAAAGGATTACAGATAAAGCGGGGATTCCCACTACCAGTATGGCCTTCATAGTCAAACCTCCTCACCGGACCTGAGGGTCAAAGGAGATTAGATGAGGTCAGGCCATCACTCTGAAAGCAGGTTATGCTCCAGCCCCTTATGCCCTTTTGAACAGCAGGTGTTTTTAAAATTTATAGTTTCAGTAGACCATAATTCTAATCTATCGAAAGAATTAAAAACCGATTCTTCTAAATTAAGGGGTAAATTTTTCCAGAGCATCAAATTCACTATCATGGTCTCTAACCTGATCCTCAATTTGAGCCAGCTCTCGCTCCATTCGGTCGATGACTTCTCTCAGCTGATCAATTCTATTCTCAGCCACAAACAATTCATCAGCGATGTTCAAGGCAGTCAGTACGGCTATCTTGGCCAGGTCTGACGACCTTGATTTTTGGGCTACCTGGTGCATTTTTTGATCAACATAAGAAGTCAGCTGGCTAATGTATTTCTCGTCCTCTTCTCCTTTGACGTAGATCCTGTATTTATTTCCAAAAATTTCAATCTCTAATATTTTCTCTTTCATACACCCAGCTTTTCTATCTGAGTGATCAGGGCTTCAATCCGGCTTTTAACCGCTTCTTTCTCTTCCTGAAGCTGCTTGAGCTCTTCTTCGAGATTGCCCAGCTTCTTTAGCCGGTCCTCCAGCTCTTTTTTTTCGGCTTTCAGGTGCTTCAACTCATCCTTTAACCGGGCATTTTCAGCGGTTAACCGGGAAAAATGCTCGGCCAGCTGAGTTATCTTGCCCTCCAGTATTTTAATCCGCTCCAGTTCGGATGTCAATTTAGCCTCCTTAACGCAGTTGAATCTTCAGGGCCGCCTTCAGCTGGGAAATTATATCCTGCATGGCCCGGTCAACCTCTTCAGTCTGAAGGGTCCGGCTGGAATGGCGAAAGTAAAACCGAACCGAAAAACTGACTTTACCGGCCGGGAGTGCCTGGCCCTGGTAGCGGTCGTAGATCAGGAAATTTTCCAGATAGGGGACATTTAGTCTTTGTAGTTGATTGATTATCTGCTGGTAGGTAAAGTTCTCCTCTACCAGGAAGGACAGGTCACGGCTGGTCCGTGGATACCTGGGTATCGGTTGAAAATTGAAAACCCTGGGCTGTCTTCTAAAAAGTTCGGCCAGGTTTATTTCTGCGCAGAAGACCGGTCTTTCCAGGTCATAGCTCCTGGTCAGAGTGGACCTTAAAGCTCCCATCACCCCCACCTGGTCGTTCTTTTGAAGGATTTTAAGAGACAGCCCTGGCTCCAGGAAAGGATGTTCGGCCAGTTCAAAGGACAGAGAGTTATAGCCAAGATAATGGAATAGGTCTTCCACTGTCCCTTTCAGCCAGAAGAAATCGGTTTCCTTTTCCGGGTCTCTCCAGGTCTTGCCTTTTTTCCAACCGGTAGTTAAAAGTCCGAGAGTCAGGATTTCCCTGGCCTGATCTTCCTGCTCCCAGAAGTAGATGTTGCCGACTTCAAAAATGTGCACCCCTTCAGCTTCCCGGTTGAAGTTCCAGACAGCGTTTTCAACCAGTCCTGGTAGCAGCGAGGTCCTGAGGATAGACATCCTGGAAGAAATGGGGTTCTGCAGATGGATAGGCTTCAGGCCGGTTTGCCAGAGATGTTCTTTATCCGGGTCAGCGAAGCTGAAATTAATAACTTCATCAAAGCCGCGATGGAAAAGGATTTCCTTTAACCTCCAGATTTTCTCTCGTTTTCGGTCAATGACCAATTCGAAAGATTTAGCTGGAGTGACTTCGGAAGGAATGCGGTCGTAGCCGTAAAACCTGGCTACTTCTTCTACCAGGTCAGCTTCTCTTTCAAGGTCCACCCGAAAGGTAGGGACTTCTACGGTCCAGACGTTTTTCTTCTGTTCCTTAAGCTTCAGGCCCAGACCAGTAAGGGTTTTAACTACAAATTCCGGGGGTATCTCCTGCCCAAGAAGCTCGTGAATTCTCTTAAGTCTCAAGCTGATGGTCTTGGGCTTTCTGGGAACTGGGTAGACATCCAGGAGACCCCGGCTAACCTGACCCCCGAACTCAGAGAGAAGTGAGGCAGCCATGATAGCAGCTGCAGGGGCAGCGTTAATGTCAGCCCCTCTTTCAAACCTGTAGGAAGCATCAGTGCTAAGACCAAGTTTCTTGGCGGTAAGCCTGATTGAAACCGGATCGAAATTGGCGCTTTCTATAAAAACATCGGTGGTGTTTTCGGTAATACCGGTTTCTTCACCCCCTATTACCCCGGCAATGGCTACCGGCGTGCTCTCGTCAGCAATGACCAGCATTTCCGGGCTGAGTTCTACCAGGCTGCCTTCGAGAGTCCTGATAGTCTCACCCTTTCTGGCTTTTCTGACTATAATCTTCTGGCCTTTAAGCTTTTCCAGGTCAAAGGTGTGGATGGGCTGTCCCAGAGAAAAACATACGTAGTTGCTGACGTCAACCACGTTGTTGATGGGTCTGAGACCTATGGCTTCAACTCTTTTTCTCAACCACTCAGGAGAAGGCCCGACTTTTACCCCTTTAACCACTAGTCCACAGTATCGGGGACAGAGATGAGAATCCATTATCTGAATGTCAATAAAATCTCTAGTCGGTCGGTTGAGTTCTTTAAGCGGCCAGCTGCGGGTTTTAAGTGGTAAATCCAGCAAAGCTGACAACTCCCGGGCCACTCCTAAGTGACCGAGGGTGTCGGGGCGGTTGGCGTAGGTCTCAATCTCAAGGACAGTATCCTGGCCGAAGGTGGTTCTGGACTCGACCATCAACCCTATTTGATTGAGATGCTGGGTCAGCTCTTCCGGGCTGAAACCCAAGTTGATAAATTCTTTTAGCCAGTCGTAGGAAATTTTCATCTTCGGTTAAACTGCCTTAAAAATCTGAGGTCATTTTCGTAGAAATACCTTATTTCAGGTATCTGAAAGGCGAACATGGCGGTTCGGTCAATTCCCAGACCGAAGGCCCAGCCCGAGTAGATTTCCGGGTCGATGTTGACATTCTTAAATACCTGAGGGTCTACCATACCAGCTCCCAGGATTTCCTTCCACCCGCTTCCGCCGCAAACCCGGCATTCCGGGTCCCGACCGCTACAGACTATACATTCGATGTCGACTTCAGCTGAAGGTTCAGTAAAAGGAAAAAAACTTGGACGAAAGCGCAGCTTGATCTTTTCTCCGAATAGGGATTTAAGGAAAAATTCCAGAGTGCCTTTTAAATGAGCAAAGGTTATTCCCCGGTCCACCACCAGTCCTTCTACCTGGTAAAACATCGGTAAGTGAGTTGGGTCCGGGGTTTCCCGACGGAAAACCTTTCCCGGGATTATTATCCGGATGGGCGGTTTTTTCTTTTCCATGACCCTGATCTGGACCGGCGAGGTGTGGGTCCTGAGCAGCAGCTGGTCATTGATGTAAAGGGTGTCCCAGCTGTCGCGAGCTGGGTGATGAGGCGGGAAATTCAGGGCCTCAAAATTATAGTAATCAGTTTCTATTTCCGGGCCTTCTTCTACCGTAAAGCCCATGGAGATGAAAATCCGCTCTATCTCCCTCTGAAAAAGGCTGATGGGATGAGGTGAACCCCAGTAAAGCGGCTCTCCAGGCAAAGTCGGATCTACGCCCTGGAGGATGGCCGGGCCAACCTGTTGAAAAGCCTGCTCCAGCTCAGCCAGACGGTTCTGGACCTGGGATTTGAATTCATTAAGACTCCGGCCGATGGCCTTTTTTTCTTCCGGGTTCAGATTTTTCAGCTCTTCAAACAGCAGAGTCAAATGGCCTCTCTTTCTTCCCAGAAAGAGTTGTCTTAGCTCTTCCAATTCCCGGGCATTTTTAACTCTGGAGGCCAGTTCGGAGAAGAGCTGACGGTATTCATTAATTTTTTCCTGCAGGGTGCTCATGTCCCTGTTTAAGCCTGAGTTTGCTTTACCCTGTCCACCAGGAAGGCGAAGGTCCGGGGAGCAGAAACGGCAATTTCAGCCAGGATTTTTCGGTCCAGGTCAATCTGCAAAGCTTTCAATCCTTTGATGAACCGGCTGTAAGAAAGCCCGTGGGCTTCAGCCGCGGCTTTGATTCGAATAATCCAGAGCCGGCGAAAATCTCTTTTCCTGGCCCGCCGGTCACGGTAGGCGTACTGCAGGGCTTTTTCTACTGTTTCTTTAGCTGTCCGGTAGTTGCTCTTTTTTGTTCCCCAGTATCCCTTAGCTAATTTTAATATTTTTTTCCTTCGTTCTCTTTTTTTAGAACCTCTTTTCACTCTTGGCATCTTCGGTCTCCTTTCTGTGAGGTCGGCTCAAAAGTTTGCAGTCCAGGTTTTCTTAAAAATCATAGGGCAGCATCTTCTTAACTACCCGCCGGTCAGCCTGGCTGAGTTCTGCAGGTTTGCCAAGCTGTCTCAATCTTTTGGCAGCTTTTTTAGTCAGAATGTGGCTCTTGTTGGCCTTCTTGTGCAGCACCTTTTTGCTGGCTGTTATCTTGAACCTTTTTCTGGCTGCTTTGTTGGTTTTTAGTTTTGGCATCTTTACCTCCTGATTTTATCGGAACTATCAACACCGTGCTGGCCCAATCATGAGTTTTAACTTCACCATCCTGGCGGGCGATATCCGAAACATCGGCCAGGATTCGGTCCATAATCTGCTGGGCCATCTCCGGATGGGCTCTCTCGCGTCCTCTAATCATTATGGTTATCTTGACTTTGTTACCGTCTTCTATGAAGCGCCGGACATGTTTCATCTTAAAATTGTAGTCGTGAATGCTGATTTTGGGTCTGAACTTAATCTCTTTAATCTGCACCTGTTTCTGATGTTTTCTGGCTTCATGCTCTTTTTTGTGGAGTTCATAGAGAAACTTACCATAATCCATAATCCGGCAGACTGGAGGGTTGGCTTGTGGGGCTATTTCCACTAGGTCCAGCCCCTTTTCTCGAGCTATGGCCAGAGCCTGAGAAACCGGCATAATCCCTAACTGGTTCTTATCCTCGTCGATTACCCTGATTTCCTGAGCCCTGATCAGCTCGTTAATCCGGTGCGGTTTTGCTTTGGCTTTAGCCGGGCGATAGGGTTCTCTCTGAAAAATAGTCAACCTCCTTTATAATTTTATTTCTAAGGATTTACTCTGAACGAGTTCTTTCACTCGGGTCAGCAACCTTTCCACTTCTACCTGTCCCAGGTCTCCCTGCCCGTGGATTCTAAGAGACAGGCTGTTATTTCCGATTTCTTTATCTCCGACAATGCCCATGAGTGGAATTTTCTGGATTTCGGCTTCGCGTATTTTCTTGTTGATCTTTTCTCTTGAATCGTTTACCTGCACTCTGAGACCTTCGGCCTGAAACCTGGACTGTAGCTCCCGGGCATAGGCTTCATGGCGGTCAGCTATGGGCAGGATGACCATCTGGACCGGAGCCAGCCAGAGAGGGAAAAAGCCTTTGTAATGTTCTATCAGGACTCCGAAAAATCTTTCCATAGACCCGAGCAAAGCCCGATGAATCAGGAAAGGTCGATGGAAATTTCCATCAGCGCCGACGTAAGAAAGGTCGAAACGTTCGGCTAAATTAAAGTCTAACTGGACAGTGGTGCATTGCCAGAGCCGACCTATGGCATCCTTGATTTTGATGTCAATCTTCGGCCCGTAAAAAACGCCTTCGCCTTCATCAATCTGGTAGGGTAGCCCACTGGCTTTCAGAGCTTCTTCCAGGGCCTTTTCAGCCTTATTCCAGTCTTCCAGCCGCCCGACGTATTTCTCCGGACGGGTGGCGAGGTAAATCCCATAGTCCCTGAAACCAAAAGCGCTCAACAGCTTAATAGCCAGCCGGATGACACTCTTGATTTCCTCTTCCAGCTGATCATCCCGGCAGAAAATATGGGCATCATCCTGAGTGAAGCCTCTGACCCGAAGCAGACCATGGAGCACTCCACTCCTTTCGTATCGATAAACTGTTCCCAGCTCCGCCCAGCGAAGTGGTAATTCGCGGTAAGAACGCTGACGGGATTTATAAGCAATGATGTGGAAAGGACAATTCATTGGTTTTAGCTGATACTTGAACCCCTCAAACTCCAGAGGGGGAAACATAGCCTCATAAAACTCGGTATGACCGCTTCTTTTCCAGAGGTCCAGTTTGGCGATATGAGGGGAATAGATGAATTCGTAGCCGTCCTTCAGGTGCTCTTCTTTCCAGAAGGTTTCAATCAGATGCCGGATGATGGCTCCCCTGGGGTGCCAGATGACCAGGCCCCCGCCCAGGTCTTCATTGGTGCTGTAAAGCTCCAGAGCCTGGCCTAAATGTCGGTGGTCCCGCTTTTTGGCTTCTTCCAGGAAATTAAGGTAATCTTCCAGTTCTTTCTCGCTGAAGAAAGCGGTACCGTAGATTCTCTGGAGCTGGGGGCCACTCTCATCTCCTTTCCAGTAAGCTCCAGAAACCGAAAGCAATTTGAAATGCTGGATATAGCCGGTAGAAGGAAGATGCGGACCAAGACAGAAGTCAATGAAATCGCCCTGAGTATAGCAGGAAACTTCAGCCCCACCTTTTTCCTGAATCAGTTCAACTTTAAGCTCCTGCCCTCGCTCCTTAAAAATTCTTATGGCTTCTTCCTTAGGCAGGAGCAGTCTTTTTATGGGCTGATTCAGATTTACAATTTCCCGCATCCGGTTTTCGATGGCTTCCAGGTCTTCCGGGGTGAATGGGGTCTCTCTCAAAAAATCATAATAAAAGCCGTTTTCTACTGACGGGCCAATACCTACCTGAACACCTGGAAATAAGTCAGTGACGGCATGAGCCAGAAGATGAGCCGCTGAATGTCTAAGAACTTCCAGAGCTTCAGGGTCGCCGGAAAAAACCGGAAAAATCTCTCTTTCGCGGTCGGCCGGATGGCTGAGGTCCAACAGCTGGCCGTCAGAACGGAAAAGAATGGGTTTCTGGTCAAAAGGCAGTTCAGTCAGCAGCTCGGACAGAGGAGTGCCCTTTTTTATAAAAAAAATAGACTCCTCAACCTTGATTCTGATTAGTTCTTCCATCGATTCAATTCTTATTTCAACTCTATCTTATCACAAACGGGCTAACTTTTATCTTCGGGAGATAAAAATTAGAAAAGATGGTAGGCGCGGAGGGGATTGAACCCACGACCTCTTCCGCGTCAAGGAAGCGCTCTCCCACTGAGCTACGCGCCTGCCCAACGCTTTTTAAGCTCATATATATTAATTAATTCGGCGGTGGACTGTCAAGCCGACGAATTGCCTCACTTAAAATCTATACGAAATTGATTCGTTGCCTCACGAGAAAATCTACACGAAATTATATTGCCCTCTGGCTGGTAAAGCCCTTAA
>Ga0185342_1000022_pt1 | contig 130474 bp, 115 predicted proteins | sample ConPoolayeEmetaG_FD_128045 | JGI IMG/M metagenome (GOLD analysis project Ga0185342, IMG submission 128045) | Hot spring microbial mat communities from California, USA to study Microbial Dark Matter (Phase II) - Cone Pool mat layer E metaG... ... | reverse complement strand
CAAATTAGGGCTTTACAGACAGGCTTCATTTAGAATATAAATCAGTTTGTTGTCTGAGGAAAGTTAAAAGGAGCTGTCCTGACCATGAAAAAAATTCCTCTTCATACAAAAATTTTCGTCGGACTTTTTCTGGGAGTTGTGGTTGGGCTGGTGTTTGGACCTGAAGCCCGAAAGATTGAATTCGTCGGAACCATCTTCATCAGGCTCATCACCATGGTGGTAGTTCCTTTAGTATTTTTTTCTTTAAGCCTGGGGACAGCCAGCTTAGGTGATATTAAAAAACTTGGCCGGGTAGGGCTCAAAGCTTTTCTTTATTTTACTCTGACCACCGCTCTGGCCATCACCATTGGACTCCTGGCAGCTAATTTCTTCAAGCCGGGCAGTGGGTTAAACGAAGAGGTCAAACAGGAACTTTTTAAAAATTACCAGCAGGCCGCCCAGACCAGAATTCAGGCCGTCCAGGAAAGACCTTCTCTACTTTCTGTGCTGGTCAACATCGTCCCGACTAACCCGATCAAAGCCATGGCTGAAGGCGAAATGCTCCAGGTTATCTTCCTGGCTCTGATTTTTGGGCTCTGTCTGACCCTGATTTCAGCGGAAAAAGCCCGACCTGTCCTCAACTTTTTTGAAGGAGCCAACGAAACCGTCCTCCAGGCAGTCAATCTGGTGATGAAATTTGCTCCTTACGGAGTCCTGGCCCTTCTGGCTTCCATCATCGGACAGTTTGGCCTGGGCATCCTGGTAACCCTGCTCAAATACGCTCTGGTTACCATCCTGGGCCTGGCCTTTCACGCTCTGGTGGTGGACGGATTTTTGATAAAGTTTCTGGGTGGGATGAACCCGGCCAGATTTTTTAAAGGCACGAGCGAAGCAATGCTGATTGCTTTTTCCACTTCCAGCTCCAATGCCACCATCCCCGTGGCCCTGGAAAGCCTGGATGGACTTAAGGTTAAAAGAGAATATTCCAGCTTTGTGGTACCACTCGGGGCTACCATCAACATGGATGGCACAGCTCTCTACCAGGGAGTGGCCGCTGTGTTCATCGCTCAGATTTATGGCATCCCCCTGAGCCTTGGAGCCCAGGCTACCATAGTTCTGATGGCCATTCTGGCTTCCATAGGAACAGCAGGAGTGCCCGGAGCCGGAATGATAATGTTAGCCATGGTTTTGAAACAGATAGGAGTGCCGCTTGAAGGAGTAGCTTTGATCCTCGGGGTGGACCGCCTCCTGGACATGTGCCGTACTACGGTTAATATGATCGGTAACATGGCCGCTTCGGTTATCATCCACCGCTCCGAAGAAAAGAACAAATCGGTTTTAGCATCAGAATGAGTTAAAATTAGCTTTACGGGCCTCAGATCCAGAGCCCGGTGGGGTGAATAGATGTCCAGAAAAACCAGAAGGCAGCTTCTGGGCCAGCACTTCCTTCACGAAAAGCGGATTCTGGAAAAAATAGTGGCGGCCGCAGACCCGGCTTCAAACGAACTCATCATTGAAATCGGGGCAGGCCAGGGGGTGCTGACCTATCGACTGGCAAATAAAGCCGGCCGGGTGTTAGCGGTGGAGAAAGACTCTACCCTGGTCCAGGCTCTGGAAAAGAATCTGCCGGGGAATGTGGAAATTATAGCTGGAGATATCTTACGGCTGGATTTGAAAAATTTGATTAAAACCGGAAGGTCATCATTTGCCCGGGTTAAACTGGTAGGCAACCTTCCCTATCACATTTCCAGTCAGGTCCTTTTTGTGCTTCTGGAAGTCAAAGAGCTAGTGGAACGGGCTGTTTTTCTTTTTCAGAAAGAGGTGGCCGAAAGAATAACCGCCCTGCCTGGAAGCAAGAAATACTCGCCGCTTTCAATTCTTATTCAGAATTATTTTGACTGCCAGCTTCTTTTCCTGGTAAGGCCGGGAGCTTTTACTCCACCACCCAAGGTGGATTCAGCCTGTGTTCTTTTTCTTAAGAGGTCTTCGCCAATCTGGTTTCCAGAAGAGGAAGAAAAAAATTTTTATATATTCCTTCAAAGTTGTTTCAGCCAGAGGCGAAAAACCCTGGTCCGCAATCTGGAAAGTTCTGGCCGGCCAAGAGCCGCTATCCTGGCGAAACTGAAAGAGCTTGGTCTTCCGGAAAAAATTAGGGCTGAACAGCTTCCGCCAGGTAAACTCCTCGCTGTCTTCAAAGGGCTCAGCTGATTTTTAAAAATCTGAATGATGGCGATTAAAAGCGATAAGGTCCTGTGATATAATCAGAAAAAATGGCCAGAGCCAAGAAGGAAAATAAGACAGAAAAAAAAGAACCCCGGACCAATAAAATTCTGACAGAAGTTCTGTCGCTTTTTCTGATTTTTCTGGCCATTTTTTCTCTGATTGCTGTCTTCAGCTACAATTCCGCTGATCCCTCCTGGGCCAACACTCCACCGCCAGGCCACCGAACTCAAAATTTAGGCGGCCGGCTCGGAGCTTATTTAGCTGAAAGCCTGCTGCAATTTTTCGGACTGGCAACCTTTTTGTTGCCTTTAGCCTTCGGTTATGCTGGAGTCAGGGCACTTTTCCCCGGCCAGGGACGGCTGCTGGCCAGAAGGCTGCTTACCGGTTTGCTCTATCTTCTGGTCCTCTCACCGCTTTTAATCATCATTCTGGAAAGATTCCCTTGGCGCGGGAAGGAATTTCCGGCCGGAGGACTGCTGGGAGAGCTGCTAAAAGGATTTCTGGTTCGCTATCTCAACCACCTAGGCTCTTTCATTTTTCTTCTCTGTCTCCTGGCACTTCTTCTGCTGTTTACCACCCACTGGAGCTTGGCCCGGACAGTAAGTTTTATCGCCAGGCTGTTTAAGAACACCACCAATCAGGTCAGGATAAAAATCACCGAATACCGCCAGGACCGAAAAAAAGAAAAGGTTAAGAAGAAGCTGGAAGAAAAATACGCCCGGACCTCTTTTTCCCCTCAGGAAAAAGTTGAGACCAAAGAGATTCCCCAGGAAATACCAGAACTTAAAGAAAAACCAGCACAAAGAGAAAAGATGTCTCCAAAACGACCCGAAAAAATTCCCGTCTTTACCCAAACTGAAACAGAAGAAAGAATGCTGCTTCCCGACCTGAGAAAGTCTGGTGATTATCGTTTTCCTCCCTTCAGTCTACTGGACCCGAGCAAGCCAGCTGAAAAAATTGACCGGAACGAGCTCTTTGAAAAAAAGATCCGGATAGAAGAAAAATTGAAAGAATTCCGGGTTTCCGGTGAAGTCCGTGAATACCATCCTGGCCCGGTCATCACCACCTACGAGTTTTTTCCGGATGCCGGAATAAAAGTCAGTCAGGTGGCCGGGCTGAGCGAAGAGCTGTCGCTGGCTCTGGAAGCTGAATCAGTCCGGATTCAGCGAATTCCAGGAAAATCCTCTCTTGGCATTGAAATACCAAACAATAAAAGAGAAATAATAAAACTCCGCGACATCATTCAATCTGAGAAATTTCAGAATTCTGCCTCCAAATTGACCTTTGCCGTGGGCAAGACCGTTCATGGGGAAGTTTACATTACCGACCTAGCCATAATGCCTCACCTGCTGATTGCCGGAGCTACCGGAACGGGCAAAAGTGTGGCCCTAAACGCTTTAATTGCCAGTATTCTCTACAAAGCCACTCCCGAGGAAGTCAAGTTAATCCTCATTGATCCTAAGCGGCTGGAATTTACTCTGTATGATGGAATTCCCCATCTTCTGGCTCCGGTGGTTAACGACCCCAAGAAAGCAGGCATAATTCTGATGGATGCAGTTAAAAAAATGGAAGAACGCCTGCGGCTCCTGGGTCAGATGAAAGTCAGGAACATAGAGCAGTACAACCAGCAGATTAAGTCACTCCTGGCTCAGAAGAAAGGCAAGTTGAGCGAGGAAGAAAAGCAGAAGCTCAAGCCGTTGCCTTATATAGTAATCATAATTGATGAGCTGGCCGAGTTGATGATGACCAGCGCCCAAGATGTGGAGTACTGCATCGGCCGCCTGGCACAGTTAGCCAGGGCGGTAGGAATTCATCTGGTGATGGCCACCCAGAGACCTTCAATCGATGTCATCACCGGCACCATTAAGAATAATTTCAACAGCCGTATTGCCTTCAAAGTTCCGTCCAAGATAGACTCCCGGGTCATCATTGACACCGTAGGTGCAGAGAAACTGCTTGGACTGGGTGATATGCTGTTCATGCCGCCTAACTATCCCCGGATAATCAGGTTGCATTGTGCTTATGTTTCCATTCCTGAGGTCCAGCGCCTCGTTAAATTCGTCCGTGAACAAGGCCAGCCTGAATACGACGAAAAAATCATGCAAATCCTCAAACGAACCGGCGAGTTTTCGGTTGAGGAAGACCTGGGAGAGAAAGACGAGCTGTTTGACCGGGCAGTGGAGCTGGTCCTCGCCACCGGTCAGGCTTCGGCTTCTTTCCTGCAGAGAAAATTAAAGCTCGGCTATGCCCGGGCTTCAAGAATAATCGACCAGATGGAGAGAGAAGGTCTTATCGGCCCGCCAGAAGGAGCCAAGCCAAGGGAAATTCTGGTAGACCCCAAAACTTATTTTAAAGAAAAGCAGAAGGCACGGGATAAAACAGAAAAAGCTTGAGCCGGGCAACACGTTAAGAATAGCCAGAAAATCAGCTCCTAATTCTTGTTATCTGCGAGTTCTCAGTAAAATATCCCAAAAAGACTTTAAGGTAGTTTAAAAGCTTTATTGACTGTCGGGATATTGACAGGAGAAAACATCAGGTCCGGGAAGGATAAAGAGTCAGCTTACATTAATGAATACGGGGATGTCTTATGGTTTTAAGGACTTTTTCTTTGGTTGTTCTCCACTTTTCGGCCGGGATATCCAGCATCACTTCAACCAGCTGGGGGTCAAACTGACCGCCACTGCAGAGTTTAATTTCTTCCAGGGCCTCTTCAAAACTCCGGCCCTGGCGGTAGGGACGGTCTGAAGTGATAGCATCCAGGGTGTCAGCCAGAGAAAATAATCTGGCGCTCAGAGGTATTTCCTCGCCTTGCAGGCCAAAGGGATAACCGGTGCCGTCGTATTTTTCGTGATGGAAGAGGACAATTTCAGCCGCTCCCTGTAGGAAGCTGAACTCCTCAATCATAGCGAAACCGATGAGTGGATGGTATCGAATTATTTCCATTTCCTCATCACTGAGCGGTCCCTTTTTCTGGAGTATATCTTCAGGAATTCCTATTTTGCCAATGTCGTGGAGCAGAGCCCCCCTTTCAATGTCCAAGAGAGCCCGGCGGCTGGTAAGGCCGGAGCTGCGGGCCAGAAGCAAAGTGTAAGCAGCCACAAAGCGGGAATGGCCGAGGCTTTCTTCGCTGCTATCGGTGCTGGCCAGGAAATAAATCAGCTCTGAATTAAAAAAACGGCTCTCCTGAAACAATTTCCTGAGACCAGGAACCTGAAGATAATCTTCCCGGCAAATAGCATTTTCCAGTTTCTCCAGAATCCGGCTGGCCCGTAGAAAAGCTTCTATCTTGCTCAGGGTATAAGGCGAGTTGTAAGGAAAGGTCAGAAGGGCAGTAGCGGTCTGATTTCCTCTCTGAAGGTCCCAGTTGGTCTTCAACCAGTTGAAGTCGAAAATTTTCACCCGGTCGAGCTGCAATTCTGAATTAAGAGGCCGGTTTTTTTTGCTCTCGCCGACCGGAGGCTTTCTGGGCCGATCTTCTTTCATCCCTTCATCCTTTTGACCTTGAGTTTTGAGCTGGGGAAGAGGAACAAGAGGTCGATCTGGGCCTTAGTATCGGAGAAGTTTCTACGAGAACATACCCCCGGCTTGAGAACAGATTTTCAAGATAACGGTAAAAAGCTGCTTCGGACCGGAAATACTTGATTTTTTCGTTTCTGGTGTTTTGAGTCATTAAGCCCTCCGCTTCCTCAAGGGGCAAAAAATTAGTCGGGTATTTAAATAAAAAATTGAAAAGCCCTGAGGAAATGTGATATTTTCTTAGCTAATGAAGAGGTATTAGTCTATAAATGACCGACAGACTCGACCGGGATATTCAAGAGCTGGTGGTTCGTTATCGCCCCATAATAGCTTTCCGGGTGAGGAAAGCCCTCGGAGCCCAGAACACCGACTGCGATGACCTGGTTTCGGAAATCCTGTCTCAGGTGCTGGAAAAGCTGCAGAGTGGTGAGTTTCGCGGTGATTCATCGTTGGGGACGTTTGTTTACACTATAACCTCCCGGCGGATTGTGGATTATATACGAGAAAAAACAAAAGTAATGAAGTTTGCCCCTGAACCCGAGCCTTTCCCTGACCCCCAGGAGACCTTGGAAGCGAAAGAAATGTCAGACCGGGTCAAAAAGGCCCTCAGCCAGCTGAAACCAAAATACCGGCAGGTGCTTTATCTATATTATTATCAAGAACTTAGTCGAGAAGAGGTAGCCTCTGAGCTGGGTGTGTCCACCAGAAAGGTCAGCGAGCTGGTAAATTATGCCCTGAAATTGATTAGAAAAGAGTTAAAATCATGAAAAAATTTTCCATTTTTCGCAGGTCTACCCGACTAAAAGGTTGAATAAAAGGGAAGGCGGATTAAAATGAGCAAATGCCAGTTTGAAGACCTGATTGATGGGTACCTGCTTAACAAATTAAGCGAAAGGGATAAAGAAGCTTTTGAAGAACATTATTTTAACTGCCACTCCTGTTTTCAAAAGCTTCAGGAAAGAGACATCATCATCCGGACCATCAAGAGCAACCCGGCCCTGCTCACCCAGGAACAGGCCGAAACCAGAAGCCCGATTCTCGAAACCCTGAAACGAGAAGTAGCTTCTCTGTTTACCGTGAAACAGTTAGCCCTGGCCGGGGTAACCGCTGCGCTACTGCTGGTGGTGGTGCTGGCCATAATTCCCAGACAGCAGGCGCCAGCTCCGAACTTCTTTCTGAGCGATGAGGAAACTGTCCGCGGTTCTTCCATCACTCTGATTTCCCCCGTTATCGACATGAATCAGATCCCGACTTCCTTCGAGTGGAAAAAGCTGGGAGAAAACATTGAGTATCAGATTTCCATCTTCAACCACGAGCTGCTGTGGAAGGCCACTACCAGAGAAAACCGCATTACTCTTCCTGATGAAGTAAAAGCCAGGATGATTCCCGGTGAAAAGTATTCCTGGCAGGTTAAGGCCTTTGGTCCGGATGGTACGCTGATCGCTGTTTCCAGCAAAGTTCAGTTTAAAATCGCCGCTCAGTAACAAAGCAGGTATTTTAAGGGAATCTAATCTTCAATTAACCCACTGTCCAGCTCTTCTATGTACATCCGGCCCTGAGTTTCTTCCTCAAAGGCCAGGCAGCACATCAACCGACCGCATAGGCCAGAAATTTTGGTCGGGTTGATGACAATCTGCTGTTTTCTGGCTTTCTGAATGGTTATTGGCTCAAAATTTTTTATAAAGGTAAAACAGCAGAGGGTCCGGCCGCAAACTCCCAGCCCGCCGACTAACTTAGCTTCATCTCTGACCCCTATTTGCCGCATCTCAATCCTCATGCGCAATTCCTTGGCCAGGTCCTTAACTAACTGACGGAAATCTATCCGGCCATCGGCCGTGTAGTAAAAGATTCCTTTTTTCTCGTTAAAAAAATAGCGGACGGCCACTAATTTCATTGGCAGATTTCGGGCTTTAATCCTATCGAGGCAGAATTCAAAGGCCTTTTTTTCCTTCTCTCGCAGCCACTGGAACTTTTTAAGGTCTTCTTCGGTGGCTTTCCTCAATATTCTGACTGCATTCTTTGCCACTCTGGGACAGCGAACCACCTCACTCCCGGTATCTATGACCACAGCCAGGTCCCCGCCGTATTCGGATTCAACCAGACAATAGTCTCCAATTTCCAGGGTTTCTTCTCCTTTAAGCGCCCGGACCACTTTTCCCGTGGACTCAGAAAGTAACAGCACCACCTCAGGAGTTTTGTCTTCAGACATTTTTTATCTCTCTCAAGAAAATGACCAGTTCATTGCTTATTATAGACAAATTCGGGTTTTTCTTTAAGCGGGCCAGAAAATCTTCCAGTCCGCGAACCCCCCTGATCGCGCCTTCAACTGAAATTAAATTGGCCATCTTCTCAATTTCCGGAGCCAGGTCCGGGTTCAAGAGCTGTTCCCGACTACCTTCTTCAATGGCCAGAATATCCCGGAAAAACAACGCGAACAGCTGAAGTATTCCACGGTAACGAGCCAGGAGATCTTTTCTGGAAGCCATGGAAGCCCAATCCAAAAAGTCTGAAGGTTCTTCCGATTCCAGCAATTTCTTAAATAAAGTAAAAGCCAGATTCCTTTCCTGGATAAATTCTTCCCACTTTCTTTCCTGCAAAGCTTCCTGGTCATCCCTGGAGATAATAGCCATTAGCTTAGCCTGGGCGGGGCTTAACCCCCTGGCCAGAAGAGTTTTTTCCAGTTCTTCCTGGGTCAGCGGATTGAACCTCAGCACCTGGCAGCGGGAGCGTATGGTCGGCAGAATAAGCTGCAAATCTTCAGTTATCAAGATGAAATAGACAAAGGGATGGGGCTCTTCCAGTGTCTTCAGAAGGGAGTTGGCCACCGTCTCATTCATCTTTTCGGCTTCATCAATGATGAAGACCATCCGCCCCTGATTCCATGGTCTCAAGTTTGAAAGATAGTTAATCTCTTCAACCTGGTCTTTGACAATCTGCTCCCTGTTTTTTTCCCTGACCACCAGCCTGATATTGGGATGCCGGCCGCGTTCGGCCCGAAGGCAGGACTCACATAAATCGCAGGAGTCATCCTGCCTTCTTTCGCAGTTTAAAGCCTTAGCCAGAGTCAGGGCGGTTTTGAGTTTTCCCGTCCCGGAAGGCCCAAAAAAAAGAAGAGAGTTCGGCAGACGTCCCTTGCTCAGAGAAAGCTGCAGAATTCTCTTAGCTTGCTCATTCCCGGCTATATCCTTAAAACTCATAAATTTAATCCTCCTGGAACATTGCGGTTAACTCTGAAGAACTTTCCGCAGGTACCGGCCGGTGTGAGAGTTATCCGACCTGGCAACCTCTTCCGGCGGTCCTTCAGCTACTATCCAGCCTCCAGCCTCACCACCCTCCGGTCCCAAGTCAATCAAATAATCACAATATTTGATGACCTCCAGATTGTGTTCGATGATTATAACAGTGTTTCCCAGTTCAACCAAGTCATCGAGCACCCGGAGCAATTTGACGACGTCGTCAAAGTGCAATCCGGTGGTAGGTTCGTCCAGAAGGTAAAGTGTTCGACCGGTGTGCCTGCGGCTCAGTTCCCTGGTCAATTTGATTCTCTGGGCTTCGCCGCCTGAAAGCTGAGGAGCCGGCTGGCCAAGTTTGATATAGCCCAGGCCCACTCTCTGCATCAGCTCCAGCTTTCTTTTAAGAGCGGGATGAGCCCTGAGTAATTCATAAGCCTCATCAACAGTCATCTCCAGATAATCGGCAATATTCCGTCCCTTATAAGTGACGGACAGAGTCTCTTTGTTATAGCGGCGGCCTCCACAGCGGTTGCAGGTAACATAGACATCAGGCAAAAAGTGCATTTCTATCTTTCTCACTCCGGCCCCTTCGCACTCTTCACAGCGACCTCCCTGGAGGTTAAAACTAAACCTTCCCGGAGCGTATCCTTTCCTTCGGGCTTCTGGCGTCAGGGAAAATAACTCGCGGAGATGGCTAAAAACCTGAGTATAAGTGGCCGGGTTGGAACGGGGCGTCCGGCCGATTGGCTTCTGGTCCACCGAAACCACTTTATCAATATTCTCCAGACCCTCCAGAGCCTGATGCTGCCCCGGCTGAATCTTAGCCCGGTAAAGTTTTTTTTGAAGAGCCTTATAAAGAACATCATAAACCAGGGTGCTTTTACCGGAACCGGAAACTCCGGTCACTCCGACCATTACCCCAAGAGGAAACCGGACATCTATGTTTTTTAAATTATGTTCCCGGGCTCCCCTGACTACCAGCCAGCCCCGGGGCTGGCGTCTTGAGGCCGGCACCGGAACTTTCTTTTCCCCCCTGAGATATTGAGCAGTCAGAGAATTACTGGATTTTAAGATTTCAGGCAGCGACCCGCTGGCCACCACATAGCCGCCGTTTTCTCCAGCCCCGGGCCCGAGGTCCACCAGATAATCGGCCGAGCGGATGGTCTGCTCATCATGCTCCACTACCACGATGGAGTTTCCTGCATCCCGGAGCTGTCTCAAAAGCTGAATCAACCGCCCGTTATCACGTTGATGAAGACCTATGGTCGGTTCGTCCAGAACATAGAGTATGCCCCGGAGCCGGCTGCCAACCTGAGCTGCCAGCCGGATTCTCTGGGCCTCTCCCCCCGAGAGTGAAGAACCCGTTCGGTTTAAGTCAAGGTAAGAAAGACCCAGCTCTATCATAATCTCCAGCCGGGCTCGAATTTCTTTGAGAATTTTCTCAGCCACCAGCTTTTCCTGGTCGCTGAATTTAAGCCGGTCCAGTCGCTCCAGCAAATGGCTTACGTCAAGAGAGGAAAGCTCGTAAATATTAAGACCATCTACCTTAACCCACAGGCTTTCCTCTTTGAGCCTCTGACCATGGCAGAGCGGACAGATGTCCTCAGTCAGCTCGGCCTCGCCCCACTCATTAAAGGCAACCTGATAACCCAGACCGTGACACCGGCTGCAGGCTCCATAAGGGCTGTTAAAGGAAAAATTCCTTGGTTCAAGCGGCTGGAAACTCCGTCCGCAGGAAGGACAGACGAGCTTTCTCGAATAATAAAATTCCCGACCCTGTTCATCTAGAACCAGCACTCCCCCACCCGAAAGTTCCAGGCTGGTTTCCACCGCTTCTTTCAGACGGGAATCGGACGGAGCGTTAAGGGATAGTTCATCCACCAGGATTTCCAAATTGTGCTTTTTGTTTCTGTCGAGTCGAATTTTCTCTTCCAGCTCAAAGAAACTGCCATCTACCCTTGCCCGGAGATAGCCCTTTTTCCGAAATTTTTCCAGCAACTGTTGATACTCACCTTTGCGACCCCGCACCACAGGAGCCAGGATTTTTATCCTGTGGCCACCGAGATTCTGGCGGAGAAGCTCTAATATCTGTTCCTCACTGCTTGAACTCACCTGAACCCGGCAATCCGGGCAGAAAATGGTTCCCAGCCGGGCATAAAGTAAACGCAGCAGGTCGTAGACTTCGGTGATGGTCCCGACTGTGGACCTGGGATTGAAAGAGATGGTTTTCTGGTCTACTGAAATGGCCGGAGATAAACCCTCAATGGATTCAACTTCCGGTTTTTCTAACTGCTCGATAAACTGCCGGGCATAGGCTGAAAGACACTCTATGTATCTTCGCTGCCCCTCTGCAAACAGCGTATCAAATGCCAGAGAAGACTTGCCCGAGCCGCTCGGGCCAGTGATGATGACCAGGCGGTTTCGGGGAAGCACCACATCTATTTTCTTTAAGTTGTGCTGGGCCGCTTTCCGCACTCTGATTTCCTGAAGCATGGTCTTATTTTAGCACTTTCTGGCTCATTCCACAGGGTGGCCAGCGGTGGTTGGCTAAATTCTTTCCTTTATTTTATAATAGCTGAGAAATAACAATCATGCACCAGGGAGAAAAGCTTCTTAAAGCCATAAACGAGCTGCGGGAAATGGCCGCCCCGCAAAGTTCTATCACAACCATCAAGTACCTCCCACCGCGCTCTGGAAGTTATGTAGATTACCCGGTTGAGGTTCATCCCCGACTGGTCCAGGCCCTCCAGAAAAAAGGTTTTAATTCTCTGTACTCTCACCAGCGCCTGGCCTGGCAGAAAGTTAAGGAAGGTAAAAATATAGTGGTGGTCACCCCAACAGCCTCCGGAAAAACCCTGTGTTACAACCTGCCCATCCTGGACCAAATCCTTCGCGACCCTTCCAGCCGGGCCATTTATCTTTTTCCGACCAAAGCTCTTTCCCAGGACCAGCGGGCTGAGCTGGATGAAATCATTGAACTTCTTAAAGAAGAAATAAAAATATTCACCTACGACGGCGACACCCCCCAGGACGCCCGAAAAGCTATTCGCAGCCAGGGCCAGATCATAATTACCAACCCTGATATGCTCCACTCCGGTATTCTTCCCCATCACACCAAGTGGATAAAACTATTTGAAAACCTGAAATATGTGGTCATTGATGAACTTCATAACTATCGCGGAGTTTTCGGAAGTCATGTAGCCAATGTCCTGAGGCGGCTTAAAAGAATAGCTGCTTTTTATGGCTCCAGGCCCCAGTTCATTCTTTCCACTGCCACCATTGCCAACCCGGCGGAGATGGCTCAGAAGATGATAGAAGAATCGGTTGAACTCATAGACCAGAACGGAGCTCCAGCCGGAGAGAAATACTTTGTCTTCTACACTCCCCCGGTGGTTAATGCTCAGCTTGGTATAAGAAGGTCCTACATAAACGAAGCCAGACGGGTGGCTGCTCTTTTTCTCCGGCATAAACTTCAGACCATTGTCTTTGCCCAGAGTCGCCTGCTGACTGAGGTTCTGGTCACTTACCTTAAGGAAGACATCGAAAAAAGCCTTAAGGATGAAGGCCTAATCAGGGGTTATCGCGGTGGTTACCTGCCTATCAGGCGCCGGGAAATAGAGAAAGGTCTGCGGGAAGGTCAGATTCTGGGAGTGGTTTCAACCAATGCCCTTGAGCTGGGGATTGACATAGGCACACTCGATGTGGCCATCCTGGCCGGTTATCCCGGAACCATTGCCAGTACCTGGCAGCGTGCTGGTCGGGCTGGCCGGAAAACCGGGCGATCGGCAGCCGTTCTGGTGGCTTCTTCCTCCCCGCTGGATCAGTTTATCATCAATCACCCGGATTATTTTTTCTCCAGTCCGCCTGAAATGGCTCTGATTAACCCTGACAACCCGTCCATCCTGGTCAGCCATATTCAGTGTGCCGCTTTTGAACTGCCCTTTGAAGATGGAGAAAAATTTGGCTCGGTAGAAATTTCTGAAATCTTGAAGCTGCTTGAGGAAGAACAGATGCTTCACCACACCCAGAACAAATGGTTCTGGACCTCCGAAGCTTATCCGGCCGATGCCATTTCCCTGCGCAGCATCAGCTCGGACAATTTCGTGGTGGTCGATATTACCGAAAAACCCAAGGTCATAGCTGAAGTTGATTTTTCCTCTGCTCTAACTACACTTCATCCTAAGGCCATTTACATCTGTGAGGGGGAACAGTACTTTGTAGAAGAATTCAACTACGAGCAGAGGAAAGCTTATGTAAAAAAGACGGAGGTCGATTACTACACTGATGCCATTGATTATACCAACGTCAAAATCCTTGATGTCTTTGATCGGAATGACCTTCCCCAGGGCTGGGTGTCTCATGGAGAAGTTCACGTCGCCACTCAGGTAGTGGGTTTTAAGAAGATAAAATTCCACACCATGGAGAATGTGGGTTCTGGCGAACTGCAGCTACCCCAGAACGAGATGAGCACTACCAGCTTCTGGCTGACCATCCCGGCTGAGATTTACCAGACGTTGCCCTTCGCTGCTGAGCAGAGAATAAACGGCCTTTTCGGTCTTTCCTACCTGCTGCACCATGTAGCTCCGCTTTTTCTGATGTGCGACCTTCACGACCTGGGTGTGGCCATCGGCGATAATCTGACTGGCCAATCGATCCCTCCGCGTGAACTTCCCAGGCGGCGGCTGCCCCAGGAAGAAAGGGCCCAGACTATTTTGAACCCTGATTTTTCACCAAATCTTTTTCTCTATGACAATTTCCCTGGAGGTATAGGCCTAAGCCCGGCTCTTTTCAAATTGCGCACCACTCTGTTTGAGGCCTGCCTTGGAACTATAGAGTCCTGCCCCTGTGCCGAAGGCTGTCCTTCCTGCGTCGGACCGGTCCGCGAAAGCGGTGAAAAAGCTAAACAGGTGGCTCGGGAACTCCTTAAGAAACTACTTTTTGCAGGCACATAGCTCGGCGATGTTGCCCTCTTCTCCCATTACCACAAGCACATCGCTGTCTTTAATCACAAAATCAGCTCCCGGGATAAAAATCAGCTTTTCCGGGACCAGCTGTCTGATGGCAATAACCTGAACCCGGTAGCGATTGGTCAGATCAAGGTCCTTTAGCTTTTTCCCAATGAAGGCTTCCGGGGGAACAATCTCCTGAATGCTGATGTTTTCGGCCAAGGGTAGATATTCGAGGACGTTTCTGGAGCTCAAACGCTGGGCTAACCTGATAGCCATATCCCTTTCTGGATAGATGACTTCTGTGGCTCCGATGGCTTCCAGTATCTTTCCATGGTCAGCGTTCTGGGCCTTAGCCAGTATTCTGGCGACCCCAAGCTCGTGGAGATAAAGAACCGTTAGAATTGATGATTCCATTTCCGGGCCCAGGCTGACCACTACTACATCCATATCCTGTACTCCAAGAGCCTGCAGGCTCTCTTTGTCGGCCGAGTCCATCCAGACAGCCTGGGTGGAAAAATCCCTGGCTTCTTCTACTTTGTCCTTGTCTTTATCTATGACCAGAACTTCATGTCCTTTTTCATAAAGGGTTTTGGCCAGATAGGTACCAAAGCTTCCAAGCCCGATGATGGCAAATCTCATGCTTTATTCCTCCTGAATTCGGTACGGCCTTTGACTGATTATTTTAGCCCACCATCAAACTTTCTTCAACAAACTGGAAATGCCCGGCAGGTTTCACCCGGCTGAATGCATAAAGTATGGTCAGAAGACCAATCCGGCCCAAGTACATAGTGATCACCAGGATTATCTTGCTCACCGGGTGAAGTGACGGAGTAATTCCTAGGGAAAGACCGACTGTCCCGAAGGCAGAAACCACCTCAAAAAGGACTTCCTTCAGGGAAAGTTCGGGCTGGATTATGAGGAGGGAAAAAGCTGAGGCAAAAATTAAAGCCATGGCCAGAGAAATCAGAGTGTAGGCCTTAATGATGTCTTCATTTTTTATACCGCGGGAGAATATCTGAGTAATTTCATATCCTCTAACCCGGGACCGCAGGAAAGCAAAGACCAGTCCAAAAGTGGTGGTTTTGACTCCACCACCAGTCGAACCCGGAGAAGCTCCGACGAACATGATGAGAATTATCAGCAAAAGGGAAGCTACCGATAGACTGCTAAGATTGACCGTGTTAAAACCGGCTGTTCTGGCCGTCACAACCTGAAAGATGGAAGCCAGGATTTTTTCCTTCAAGCTGAATCCGGCAAATCCCCTGTACATTTCCATCAGAAAAACAAGCCCCGAGCCGATAAGAATTATCCCGGCGGTTATGGAAGCCACAAATTTAGTGTGAAGAGAGAATTTTATCCTTTCTTTCTTTAGTCCGTTTTTCAGGGCCAGCTTGAGTTCTTGAAGAACAAAAAAGCCAAGACCACCTGAGACAATTAAAAAAATCATGACCAGGTTCACCAAAAGGTCTCCGCGGTAGGCCATCAGGCTGTCGGTAAAAAGAGAAAAACCAGCATTACAGAAAGCCGAGACCGAATGGAAAACCGAAAGCCCCAGAGCCCGCCAAAAAGGATAATCAGCCGAAAATCTCAAAAGTAAAAGAAGCGCTCCAAGAAATTCAAATCCCAGGGTGAAGATAAAAACATCTCGGACAAGAGTCGGGAAGTCGGAGACAAAAGCAGGGCGCAAGGTCCCTTCTACTACCATTTTATCAGTCAGGCTAACCCGGCGCCCGGCAGTTAGCAAGATGAAGCTGGAAAAAGTCATTATACCCAGGCCGCCAAGCTGGAACAAAATGAGGATGAGTATCTGACCGGTGCGACTGAAATAAGTAGCCGTATCAACCACAGTCAGCCCGGTTACGCAGATGGCAGAGGTTGAGGTAAAAAGAGCATCCACGTAGGAAATCCGACCCGAGGAAGTGGAGAACGGTAGAGACAGAACCAGACTGCCCAGAAAAATGGCTGCCAGAAAACTCAGGGCTAGAAGCCGCGGCGGATGAACCAGTTTACGAGCGAAATTATTCACCTGTTCCTCATTATAAGTTATTAATTAAACCGCTTTTAAGGTCAGACGTCAAGCGAGCCTTTGTTTTATTGACAGACCTGCCCTGCTGTGTTAACTTGAGAAAGCTATGAACGTATTCAGTTTAATCTTACAGGCAACCTTAGTAGTCAAGCTGATTTTTCTTGTCCTGCTGGTCTTCTCGGTAGTGTCCTGGGCTATCATTATTTACAAAAGACGAAGTCTCAAACAAGCCGAGACCTCTTCCAGAAATTTCTTAGAAGTTTTCCGGAAAAGCAAATCTCTGGGTGAAGTCAATGAAGCTGCCAGAAAGTATCGGCACAGCCCGCTGGCCAGTCTTTTCCAGGCAGGTTTCAAAGAGCTAATTCATCTGACCAGGTCCAACCCTCAACCCCAGGGCACAATCAACCACGAAAAGCTGGAAACCATCAACCGGGCCCTTCTGCGGGCTTCTAATGCCGAAATCACCCGTCTGGAGAAAATGATGAGTTTTCTGGCCACTACTGGCAGCGTCACGCCCTTTATAGGACTCCTCGGAACAGTCTGGGGCATCATGGATGCCTTTCATAAAATCGGGGTGGTTCGCTCAGCCAGTCTGGTCACGGTGGCTCCAGGCATAGCTGAAGCTCTGATTGCCACAGCCCTCGGCCTGTTTGCTGCCATTCCGGCAGTCATCGCCTATAATTTTTTTCTCGGTCGAATAAAAGAGCTGATTACTCTGATGGACGATTTTAGCCTCGAATTTTTGAATATAGTAGAAAAAGTCTATGGGAGTTAACTTAAATCCAACGCCTGTCTCCAATGGGCGGAGACGACTGGGCACTTCTATGTCCGAAATTAACGTCACTCCTCTGGTTGATGTAATGCTGGTGCTGCTCATCATCTTCATGGTAACCGCTCCGATGATGCAGTCTGGCATCGGCATCAACCTCCCTCAGGCTGAGACCGAATCGGCCCCGGCCGAGGAGGGATTGACCCTGACCATCACTGCCGATGGTTATATTCACATCGGTGAGTCAGTTATCAATATCAACCTGCTGGAAAGACGCCTGAACGAATACTTTTTCAATAAAACCAAAAAAATCGTTTACCTCAGAGCTGACCGCACTCTGAACTATGGTCAGCTCATTCAGGTGCTGGATATAATCAAAAAATCTGGAATTGAAGTTGTCGGTTTAGTCACCGAACCCTTAGAAAAGCCAGCAGTCAAAAAACGGACCGGCTGATGAAACCATCTGCCATCCAGAGTAATTCTTTTAAGAGAGCCCTTATGCTTTCTCTTTTTCTACATGCGGTCCTGCTGGCTCTGGTTGCTTTTTCCAGTTACCAGACGAGACCCAGTAAGACCGGAATGGTCCACTATGTTAATTTAAATTTTGTCGGTCTGCCTGGAGGTGGCGGTGGTGGTGGAATGCCCGGTGGAGGCACCGGCGCAACAGGAACGAAGGAGCCTGACCAGGCCCCGGTAAAAGAGACGATGAAAGAACTAACCGTTCCTCAGAAAGCCCAGTCCCAACCCACAACTTCCCTCCGTCATCCCACAGAAAAATCTCCAGCCAAAACTAAAACCCCACCCAAAAAGACAGAAATTTCAGCTCCAACTCCCGGAGCTCAGAAAGCCGGAGCTACCGCAGAACAGACTGCCGGGGCTCAAAGCGGAACCGGAAGTGGCACTGGAAGCGGAGGCGGCTCAGGGCTCAGGATAGGTCTGGGAGAAGGGCCCGGTGGTTTTGGTCTGGGTTACGGAGACCCGTCAGCTATTTCCTCCTTTCCTTACACCTATTATCTGCAGATTATAATCGACCGGGTGTCTTCTAACTGGTTTACAGCTATCCACAGCCTTGATTACAGCGGCGATTACCAATCGGTCATTTCATTCAGAATATTGAGAAGCGGGCAGATAACTGACCTGAAAATTACCCAGCCTTCTAACCTCACGGCGCTGGACTTAACCGCCAGAAGAGCAGTAGAGCTGGCGGCTCCTTTCCCCCCTCTACCCAGGGATTTCGAAGGTGAATACCTGATAATACATCTAATTTTTGAGCGGAGTAAATGAAAGTCAAAAAACAACTCAATCTGAGCTTTTTATTTTTAGTTCTGCTGAGCCTTTTTCTTTTTTCTCAGCAGGAAATTGTGCTGACCATCAGAGAAGGTGTCCCGGCTATTTCCTTAGCCCTGCCGCCTTTTATCTACGAGGCCTCCCAGCCTCAGGCAAAGGAAGCGGCTGAAATAATCCACCAGGTGCTTTCTGACGACCTTCGTTACAGCCGGATTTTTCAGTTGGTACCCAGAGAACACCTCAATTACATCAGGCCATTAAATCCCAAAGAAATCTTTTTTAAAGACTGGGAGTCAATCCAGACCAGAATTCTGGTGGTGGGCGAAGTAACCCAGACCCAGAATCGGGTGTTCTTCGAGGCTAAAATCTATGACATCAAAAGCCAGCGAATGATTCTCGGTAAAAGATACCAGGCTGAACCTGAGGTATTTCGGCTGGTAGCTCACCGGGTGGCTGACGAACTGATGAAACTTTATGGAGAAAAACCTTTCTTTACCACTAAAATTGTTTTTGTCTCCAATCGCGACGGCAATGATGAGCTCTACATGATGGATTATGACGGAGCTAACCAGACCCGCCTGACCTTTAACAAATGGCGGGATTATATGCCGGCCTGGTCGCCCGACCAGAGGGCCATAGCTTTCACTTCCTACCGGGCGGGCAATCCAGACCTTTACATTCTTTATCCATACGAAGGCAAAATAGTTCCTGTTTCAACTAAGGGGACCAACTTTGCCGCAGCCTTTTCACCCGACGGGAAGAAGCTGGCTTTTTGTTCAACCAGAGATGGAAACGCCGAAATCTACGTGGCCAATGCTGACGGCAGTAACATCCGAAGAATCACTTTCAACAGTGCCATCGATACAGCCCCATCCTGGTCGCCCACCGGCAGGGAAATTGCTTTTACTTCAGACCGCACTGGAAGCCCACAGCTTTACCTTATGGATTCGGAAGGCGGCAATGTCCGTAAAGTTAGTTTTGGAGGTGATTATCTGGATTCGCCGGCCTGGTCGCCCGACGGTGAGAGGATTGTTTTTGTCTCGAGGGTAAATAACTTTTTTGACCTTTACATTTTAAACCTGAAAACTAACAAAATCACCAAGTTAACTGAGACCGGCGCCAGAAATGAATCGCCTTCCTGGTCCCCAGACGGCCGGCACATTATTTTCTCCTCCAATATGTCTGGAACGATTCAGATATACTCGATTGACTATGACGGTACAAACCTCAGGCGTTTGACTGAAACCGGTGAGAATAAGTTGCCCAACTGGACTAACTAAGTTAGTTTTTTGTTTGTTGACAGTCTCAAGACTTCATTGTATAAATTGAATGGCCTGAGTTATCTGGCAAGCAAAATTATAAAGCATAAATAGGAGGAAGGATGAAAAAATTACTCGTTGTTGTTTTAGCTGTGATATTGATTCTATCTATGGCCACTTCTTGTAAAAAGAAGGTTAAAGAGGTTCCGCCACCGCCACCACCACAGGCCCAGGAGCAGCCCAGAGTGGAAAGAGTTGAAGAGCCTGCCATTAAAGAGCCTGTGTTGAGTGAAGAAGAAATCTTTATGAAGAAAACCCTGGAAGAAATAAACCAGGAAAAACCGCTGGCTATGATTCATTTTGATTACGACAAATACAATATCAGGCCCGATGCTGTCCCGGTTCTGGAGGCCAATGCCAGATGGCTTAAAAAGTTCCCCACGGTAAAAATATTGATTGAGGGACACTGCGACGAGAGGGGAACCGAAGAATACAACCTGGCTCTTGGAGAAAGAAGAGCCAAGAGCACCATGGATTACCTGGTCAGCCTGGGCATTTCTCCTGAGAGAATCAGGATAATCTCTTACGGTAAAAGCCAGCCTCTGGACCCACGCTCTACCGAAGAGGCCTGGGCTAAAAACAGAAGGGCTCAATTCTTAATAATTGAGAAATAATTGGAAATAATTGAGAAATAAATTGAAAAAAAGCTCGAAAATCCTCTTTGCTCTGTCACTACTGCTGACCGCCTGTCTGGTTTTTCTTTCTGCCGACACCGACCAGAGCAAAAAGGCTTACGAGCTGATGTACCAGGATATCCAGGCTCTTAAAATCCAGGTTCAGGAACTGACCTCGCTGGCCAAAAAAAATGCCTCCGAGCTTCAGGAAATCAGGGAACAGTTGAGGCTGCTCGGAAGCTTGATAAGACAGAGTCAGAGCGAGCAGGCGTCCTGGCGCGACGAGCTAAAAAATATCCCACTTCAGTACCAGCTACTTCAAAGCAAACTGGAAGAGATTCAGTTTCAGAGCGCAGTCTTAAACGACATCCTGCAGGCCATCCAGAACCTGAGTCTTCCGACTAAGCCTGAAGACCGAACCTCAGGCAAAACAAACAGAAGCCAGCCTCCGGCCAAATCAACTCAGCCACCCCAAGAAACCAAACCGCAGCCAGCCACAGTTACTATACCTGCCCAGGAAATGTACAACAATGCTTACGGTGATTATCTCAAGGGCAACTATAGCCTGGCTATAGAGAGCTTCAGGCTTTTCCTGCAATATTACCCGAACACACCGCTTTCTGATAACGCTCTTTACTGGATAGGCGAATGCTATTACAGCCAGGGAATGTACGCTGAAGCTATCGAAGCTTTCAGCGAGCTTCTCCTGAGCTATCCCTCCGGAGATAAAGTGCCGGCCGCCTATCTTAAGAAAGGAATGAGCCTGGCTCAGCAGGGTAAAAAAGATGAGGCCCTGGCCACTTTCAAACTTCTGGTAAGTAAGTACCCGATGCAGGAAGAGGCCCGGTTAGCCCAGCAAAAAATAGCCGAATTGGGGGGGAAATGAGAGATAGAAACAGCTTAAACCGAGTAATTCTAATTGGTCACCTGGTTAAAAAGCCAGAGATTCGCTATCTGCCGGACTCTGGCCGGCCGGTGGCCAGACTTCAGGTAGCTACCAATGAGCAGGTTTTCAACCGCGATACCCGGCAATCTACCGACCGGACTGAATACCACCGGGTGGTGGTCTGGGGCCCTCTGGCTGATTTTTGCGGCAAGTATTTAGAAGCCGGGCGGCAGGTTCTGGTTGAAGGAAGGTTGAGATGGCGTTCCTGGGAAGACCGTGACGGCAACCGCAGGAATACCACCGAAGTTGAAGCCTTCAACATCGTACCTCTGGGTAAGAAAAGCATTCCCCAGACCGGAGTCCAGGCCGAATCTGAGGCAGAAGCATCTCCTGAGTACCCTGATATTTCTGAACCGGAACCTGAATTCCCTGAAGAAAACTCTTCCAGCGGTGAGGAAGATATTCCATTTTAGCCTGCTCAGCCCGGATAAATCCTGATTGTGAATTGAAGATGGGCAGTCCCAAAAAGCAAGAGGAAGTTGAAAAGCTAATTTACGAAGAAATCAGGCCCTGGGGCAAATTCCGCACCTATCCCCATCAGCTGGCCTCCAGTCTGAAAATAATCACCGTCAACCCGGGGGAACAGCTTTCCCTTCAACTCCATAACCGCAGAAGTGAATTCTGGGTAATACTGGATGAGGGGCTTCAAATCACCCTCGGTGAAAAAACCTGGCAACCGGCAGCTGGCGAGGAAATCTTCATTGCAGCCCGGACCCCACATCGGCTAAAAAACGCCGGGTCGCACCCGGCCCGGGTGATGGAACTCTGGCTCGGAAGTTCCGACGAGGAAGACATCGTCCGTCTGGAAGATGTCTACGGGCGGGATTGAAGGCTGATCTTAGCTGATTATCTGGCTCATCAAAAAAGCCTGAGGATGTTTTTTAAGGATTGACTCTATCATGAATTCCTCAACTTCCCGGGCCGTCCGGAGACACAAAGCCTGAGCCACTGCTTCCTCTGCCGTTTTCACTTCAACGGCCCGCAGGGCTTTTTTAACCTTGGGTATAAAAATTGGGTTCATACTGAAAGTCCGCAACCCCATACCTAAAAGAATTATGGCCGAAAGCGGGTCGGCCGCCATCTCCCCACAGACCGTAACTTCTTTGCCCGCCTTATTGACCACACTTATCACCTGATTGAGAAGCCTGAGGACCGCCGGGTGGTGCGGCTTAAAAAGATAAGCCACCGATTCGTTACCCCGGTCGACCGCCAGGTAATACTGAATCAGGTCGTTGGTTCCAATGCTAACGAAATCAACTTCGTGAATAATGCTTTCAATCAAGACCGCAGCCCCCGGCACCTCAATCATTACCCCCACAGGCAGTTTTTCATCAAAGGGTATCTTTTTCTCTCTTAATTCAGCTTTAACTTCTTCCACCAGACCTTTGAGTTCTAATACTTCTTCAAGCTCGGTAATCATCGGAACTAAAAGTCGGATATTTTTCTTGCTGCTGGCCTTCAGGATAGCCCTGATCTGAATCCTGAACAAATCCCGATTCTTCAGAGAAAACCGGATGGCTCTCAAACCGAGGGCCGGGTTTGGTTCCTTCTGAATCTTAAGCTGGGGCAGGCTTTTCTCCCCGCCGATATCAATGGTTCTGATGTAAACTGGTTTCGGATAGGTACTGGCAGCCATTTTTTGGTAGACAGAAAGATGATCCTCTTCAGAAGGCAAGGTGTAGCGCTGAAGGTAGATAAATTCTGACCTAAAAAGTCCTATTCCCTCCGCTCCATAAGAAAAAGCCGTATCCACCTCTTCGGGAAGTTCGATGTTGGCCAGAGGCACAAACCTGACTCCATCCAGAGTCTCCGGCTTGAGCCTGGCAATTTTCTTCAGCTCTTTCTGGTAAGCCTGGTATTTTTCTCTTTTGCTCTGAAATTCCCTCCGGATGGCTGGTGTGGGATTTATTATTACCTCACCATCGGTACCGTCCACAATTATGAAATCTCCATTTTTGACCCGGAGGCTGATATCATGCAGGCCAACCACCGCCGGTATGCCCAACGACCTGGCCAGAATGGCGGTGTGAGAGGTAGGTCCTCCCATATCCAGGGCCATGCCCACGATTTTCCTCCGGCTCAGGTTTAAGGCCACTTCTGAGGGCAAAAGCTCATGAGCTACCAGAACTACAGGCTTATCGTGGTCTTCTTTCTTTTCCTTCTTTATCTCCAGATTACGATAAATTCTGGCCAGAACATCTGAGAGGTCCGTTTTTCGCTGCTGAAAATATTCATCGGTCAGTGAGTCAAAAAGCCGGGTAAAATGGTCGTTAACACTTGAGATAGCCCACTCGGCTTTGACCTTTTCTTCTGAGATAATTTTTTCCAGATTGCCGACCAGCATCGGGTCGTCAAGAATCATCAGGTGAGCATCGAAGATGAAAGCCTGCTCCTCTCCCAGTTTCTCTCTGATGTGGTTTTTAAGTTCCTTGAGCTGTTCTCTGGTCCTGTCGAAAGCCCGGCGCAGTCGCCGCAGTTCTTCTTCAACCTGGCGCTCATTGATTGGTTCCCGGCGCGAGGTGAAAACCACTCGCTCTGAAAGAGCCACCTCCCCCATCACGATTCCCAGTGATACTCCGATTCCCCTCAGCCTTTCAGTTTCCATCTTACTCTTCTTCACCAAATTTGTTGTTGATGAGTTCGGTCAGGGCCTTCATAGCCTTATCTTCATCGCGACCAGAGACTACCAGTTTGATTTGTGAGCCTTGAGAAGCAGCCAGAGTAAGAATCCCCAGAATGCTTTTGCCATCTACCTCATTGCTATCTTTAATAATCTTCACCGAAGAGCTGTAGCGGTTGGCCAGGTTGACAAACTTAACAGCCGCCCTGGCATGCAATCCAAGTTTATTTTTTATGGTTATTTTTTTTTCCAGCATTTCCGTCTTTTTAACGTGATTTGGAATTTAGAAGGGCACTGGCCAGATGGATATTTTTCCGTCCCTGCTCAGCCACTTTCTTAGCCACTTCCTTCAGGTTATTACTACGCTGGAGAGACACAAATTTAATCAGCATCGGTAAATTGACGCCGGTAATGATCTCAACTTTATTCTCGGCCAGAAAGCTGAAGCTGAGGTTAGAAGGTGTACCGCCGAACATATCGGTGAAGATGATGACTCCATTCTTCTGGTCCACTTTCTTCAAGCTCTGATTGATTTTTTTCTTTGATTCTTCAACATCATCATACCAGCCGATGGAAATGGCTTCGATATTAGGAGCTTCACCCAGAATTATGGTTAGAGCGTTTAGCAGCTCTTCCGCCAGCCGGCCGTGAGAAACTATTACACCACCAATCATTAAAACCGCCCTGGAAAAATTCTTCTATATTTTAACTGATTACTGTCTACTTATAAATATCCCGGTGAATAATTTTTACCGTCAGCTTTTTCTTTTTCAAATGGGCTCCAAGGGCTTCGGCTATTACCACCGAGCGGTGTCTTCCTCCGGTACAGCCCAGAGAGATGGTCAGGGTGCTCTTGCCTTCTTTTATAAATCCCGGCAGTAGCTGGTCTATGAAACCAAAAAGCCTGGACAGAAAAGACCTGGTTTCTTCCGAACCCAGCACAAATTCCCTCACTTTCCGGCTGCGGCCGTCCAGCCGACGCAAATTGTCGAGGTAATACGGATTGGGCAGGAAACGGGTGTCAAACACCAGATCCGAATCCAGAGGTAATCCGTGTTTATAGCCAAAGCTGATCAGGTTAATCTGAAGACGACGTTGTTTTTTCTTCAATACCCGAATAGCAATCAATTCCTTAAGCTGGGAGATGTTCAACCCGGTAGTGTCAATAACCTCATCAGCCAGGTTTTTTATGGGAGCCAGCTTTTTCCTTTCCAGCCTGACACCCTCCAGAATGGATTTCTTTCTGGCCAGTGGATGCGGACGGCGGCTTTCACTGAATCTCTTAACCAGGGCTTCATCCGAAGCTTCCAGAAAAATCAGAAAGGGTTTAACTGTAAGCTTCTTTATAATTTCTGGAAAATCGGTTAAGAAATTTGGTTCCCTGATGTCAACCACCAGTGCCATACGGTCAATTTCTACCTTCCTTCTTTGCCAGAGCTCTACCAACTCCGGTATGAGTTTGGCCGGCAGGTTATCCACACAGTAGTAACCCATATCTTCCAGGAACCGACTGACCACGGTTTTACCGGAACCCGAAAGACCGGTGACGATGATAAAGTCAATGTCCTTAGGAGCCTTTTTCATTTTTTCGCTAGTTTTTTATCAAGCCGCCGCATAATATCTTGAGCAGCCTGGTAGCCTTTCTGCCTCAGGATGAACACCCGGCAGGCCACTTCAATCAAGGTGGCAATGTTTCGGCCGGGAGCCACCGGAATGTGAATCTGGGGAATTCGGGTCCCAAGGATAGGATAATCTTCAGGAAATTTTATCCCGAGGCGGTCAATTTCCATCTTTTTGCTCCATTTTTTAAGGCGGATTACCAGGTCAATGGGAGCGCTGTCCAGAATAGCCCGGCGACCGAATATCTCTTTAATATTAATGATGCCCAGTCCTCTTATCTCCATAAAATTCCTGGTCAGCCGGGGAGAGCGACCGCAGAGGCGGTCGTTTTCATCCCGGAAAACTTCCACCACATCGTCGGAAACAAACTTGTGCCCCCGGGCTATCAATTCGAGCGAGCTTTCGCTCTTACCTATGCCGCTGTCACCAATGATTAAAGCTCCAACACCAAATATTTTGAGAAGCCCGGCCGAAATAACCACCTGGGTAGTTCTATCACCAGAGTTTTTCTTGCCCTCAGTTAAAGCCGGGTTGAAAGTCATTTCCTGGTTGGGAGCTCTGGAGCTCAGGATTTTCCTTTTAGCCATCAGGCTTTTTCTTCCTGTTCCCTAATTATTTCCAGTACCTCCTGGACATCTTCAGCCGCCAGCAGCCGGCTTTTTAGCCCGGGTGATTTTTTGACCAGCTGGGCAATCAAGGCCAGAATCTGCAGGTTTAAGCTGGGGTCCTCAGGGGAAGTAATCAAAAGAAAAAAGACCTTAACCGGTGCTCCGTCGGGAGCCTCAAAATCCACCCCGTTTTGGGCTATTCCTACTAAAAGAATAGGATTTTTAATTCCCTTGGCTTTGCAGTGGGGAATAGCAATACCATCGCCCAGAGCGGTGCTACCCAGAGCTTCTCGCTGAAGTAATTTTTCGATTATTTCTTTGTCCTGCTTTAATACCTTCTGATTTTTTAAGAATTTAACCATTTCTTCGAGAGCCTTGTCCTTTTGTTTGGAGTTAAGGTTTAGCAGGACGGTTTTCTCTTTGATGATGTTAGACAATCTCACTTTTCATCTCTCCTTAATCCACTCTCCATTCACAAAGCCCCACGGAAAACTAGCCCGGTCAGCCTTCCGGGTCAACCAGAGCAATACTCCCATCCTTGCGGCGAAACACTGCTGCCCAGCTTTCGGAATCTTCTTTTCGGAACAGAAAAACTTCCTTCTTTCCTTCTTCCAGCTGGATGATGGCTTCCTGGATGCTTATGGGTTTATCGGAATAATATGGAAACCGCACCAGCCTGGGAGCCGGCTCTTTGGTCTCCTCGCCGACTACGAGAACTTCCCGTCCAGCGGCCCGTCTTCGGCGCTGAATAATTTTTCTTCTTTCTTTGACTATCTTCTTTTCCAAACTGTCAAAGGCCTGATTCAGAGAATTAAAAACATCGTTAGTCTCTTCCGAGATTACAAAATCTTCACCTTTTCTCTTGACCTGAAGGTCGACTTTTTTACGGCTGCGCTGCTCGCTCAGAATGATGTTTATCTCCTGGATATCTCTCAAAATTTTTTCCATTCTCTCCAGTCTTCGGGTACAGTAGTCCTTGATCTCATCACTCAACTCAGTCTTGCGGGCCGTAAAATTTACGATCATGTTACTTCCTCCATCATAAATTTCTTTTTTCTGATATGGAAAGGCGGGATGCTAAGCTGACTGCGGTATTTAGCCACTGTTCTCCGTGCTATCTGAATGTTTTCTCTGGATAATATATCAACTATTTCATCATCACTCAAGGGGTGGTTGCGGTCTTCATTTTCGATCAGCTTTCTTATTCTTTCTTTTATCCTCAGCGAGGAGATCTCTTCCCCGTAAGTTCCACTCAGCGACTTGTGGAAGAAAAACTTTAGAGGATAAAGACCGAGCGGTGTCATCATGTATTTGTTGGCCACTACCCGGCCTATGGTTGATTCATGAAGACCTAGTTCCCGGGCCACTTCCATCAGGGTCATGGGCCTGATGTAATCCAGTCCCTTCTCCAGGAAATCTATCTGCCGGTCGACAATATATCTGGCAACCCGATAGATAGTACGATTTCTCTGGTCCAGGCTCTTGATAAACCACAAGGCCCGCTTCATTTTTTCCTTAAGGAAACAAGCCGTCTCCCGGTCGTCTTTAAGACCAGCCTGAATCAGCTGATGGTAATAGTGGTTCAAGCGTAGCCGCGGCAAACCTTCTTCATTCAGGTAAACTTTCCATTCTCCATCCTCTTTAACCACGTAGATATCGGGCACTACATAGATATCCTTATCTTCAGAATACTTCCGCCCGGGCGTCGGGTCCAGGTTTTTAATCAACTCGAGATGGAGCTTTAGCTCGGCCAGGGACAGATTCATAATTCTGGCCAGCTCCTGAAGGTCAGACTTCTGAAGATAGGGCAGGTAATCACTGATAATTTTCCGGGCAATTTCATCCTGATGGTTCAACGAATCCATTTGAGCCAGCAGAGCCTCACTCAAGGACAGGCTCCCGCAGCCAGGGGGGTCAAACATTTTTATTTTGGCCCTGACCTCCTCTACCTTATTCAGAGGAACCTGGAATCTTTCGGCAATCTCTTCTGGAGTAACGGTCAGATAGCCGTCTTCGTTGAGATTACCAATGATAAACTCAGCCAGAGCCAGGTCTCCGGGATCAAAGAAGGTCAGATTGGCCTGCCAGTTAAGATGATCCCAGAGAGAAGGCCGCTTTGAGACCAGGTTTTCAAAAGTAATTTTTTCTTTATCTCCCTGGCCAGAATAGGGAACTTCTTCGTCAAAATAATCCTGGAAACCAGCGGCAAATATTATTTCATCAAACTGGTCACCATTCTCTTGCGATTCCGGGAGCACTTCCTCTGTTTTTACCTCTTCAGGGGTTTCAGCTTCAACCGTAGCTTCCGCCACTGTTTCATCGTCAGTTTCCAGAAGAGGATTTTCGGCCAGCTCTTCGTTAATAACTTCCTGAAGTTCCAGATTGGTCAGCTGGAGGAGTTTTATGGCCTGTTGCAGAGCAGGAGCCAGGACCAGCTTCTGAACCTGCTTCTGGTCTAACTTTTGCCTAATCATTTTCTTTCTAATTATTTATAGACGGAAATCAGACCCAAGATATATCTCTTTTACTTCAACTTTCGACAGAACTTCCTCTGGCCTGCCTTCGGCTATAATTCTACCATCATATATTATGTAAATTCTATCCAATATCTTCAACGCCTCGCTGAGCCTATGGTCGGTCAGAAGAACACCCACCCTCTTTTCTTTTAGTCTTTTGATAACCGACTGCAAGTCAGAGACCGCCAGCGGGTCAAGTTCAGAAAAAGGTTCATCCAGCAGAATAAAGGCAGGCTGTCTGACCATAGCTCGAGCTATTTCCAGGCGACGCTTTTCTCCGCCGGATAACCGGTCAGCCCGGACAGAAGCTACCGCCTTGAGTCCGAATTCCTCCAGCAGTCTGCCAGCAATAGCTTGCTCGTCTTTCTGGGAGACTACTTCAGGCAGAAGTTGAATAACCAGTCTTAAATTATCTTCAGCGCTGAGCCCGCGGAAGACCGAGGTTTCCTGGGGGAGAAAGCTAAGACCTTTTCTGGCCCTAAGATAGGCGGGATAACCGGTTAGTTCATCTCCATCAAGCCAGATCTCGCCGCCATCTGACTGGAGGAGTCCCATAATGATAGAAAATACTGTGGTTTTGCCGGCCCCGTTCGGCCCGAGCAGACCGACTACTTCGCCGGCCCTGACTTCAAGTGAGAGGTGATTGACTACCGGACGCTGACCATACCTTTTGACCAGGTTTATGGCTTTTAAGGTTTTCATTTTCCCCTGACAAGGATGGTCAACGACCTCTTTCTTTCCTGATTCTCAACCTGGATAATATCATCCGCCAGAAACAAAGTCAATTTGTCAGCTTCCAGCCGGTCGCCTTGGTTGGTGAAGAGTACAGGCCGGCCAGTCAGAACTATTTTTGCCAGTTCAAAATCATAGCTGGCCCGCTGACCGGTAGCCAGATAATCGTTCCAGGAAAAACTCAGACGACCGGAGGCTTCGAGCTCTTTAAGCTCTTCAGACTTCTCTAGGCCAACCATAATCGATACCTTTCTTGCTTTTAATCTGCTCTGGTCGAGGCGAATTTCGGCATCCTCTGCGTCCACTCTCCGGACTGCAGCCATAAACAAAACCTGTCCTGCGCTCAATTCCAGGCGCTTCTTTAAGCCGTCTTTTGATTCATAACTCCAGCCAATTCCAACCTCTCCCTGAAGCTTAAGATTAGCGGTCTCCTTTTCCAAAATGGCCTCTTCGGCCAGAAGATAATCCTCTCCCTGCCAGATTCTAACTTTCCGGTAGACCTTGAAAACTTCTCCATTTACCTCCAGACGGCCTCCCGACAGCAACACCGGTCGGTCGGGCCTGAAAAAAACAGCCCTCTCAGAGAAGAAACCGGGCTTTAGCTCGGCCCGGCAATCTTCAGCCTTAACCTGGCGTTTTGAGGGATAAACCCACAACCTTGAAGCTTTGACTTCATAATCTTCAAAAATTCCCGAGGCTTCTCCAGAAAGGGCTACTAACCCACCCCGGAGCTGATAATCGGCCTGCTGCCCGTAGAGGCTGAAATTCCTTCCCCCTTCAAAAAACTGCATTTCCAGGTTGCTGGCCAGGAATCGCTGAGCTTCCATTTCAGAGCTAAAAATCAGATGCAGGCCCCTTCCACTTCCCTTAAACTTCCATGATTGGCCAAACCCCTTACATTCAAAAAAGGCAAAATTGCTGAGGCGATAAAATTTTCCGTCCCTGATTAGCAAAAATCGTTCCGAACTCAGGTTTAAAGCCTGAACTTCGGCCTCAGGCTCAGTTGCCCTCCAGTCCAGACTGGAGTTTCCCCGGAGATAAGCCACCTCACATTGCCCGTTTTGTTCGCTAACAATCAGACTGGCTTGAGTTGATTCCAGGCTGATGGCTCCGGTCTTAAACTTGAGAGGGCCTGTTTGAAACTTCCGGTTCTTTTTTTCAAAAACAGCCCTCTCGGTGGCTAAAGAAAACTCAATCCCTGACCTCTCACTTCGGACCAGCACCCGGCCCTCAAAAACGGCCTCCTGAATTTTGAGGTCATAAAAAATTGTAGTGCTCTCTATGAACAGAGACTCCCAGTTCAGGTTTACTTCGTAAGCTTTGAGTACTTTGTCCCTCAAGCCGTACTGAAGAGAGCTGCCCCTAATCTGCCAGGGACCGCTGGTTAGCTCTACTCCACCTTCCGCCTGGAGGTTCTGAACGACTGGGTCTATTATGACCTTTTCGGCCCTTAAAATAAGTTTTTCTGGAACCTCTCCATCTATAATAACTACCTTACCTTCAAGATGCTGTTTTCCGTTCTCATCAACCAGAAATCTTTCGGCCTGAACCTTGATTTTGCTTTCGTTTCCTTTAATCTCTTCCGCCCTGAACTCCTCCTGATAAGTCAGAACCCTAAGACCAGGAGTACTGAGGTTTTGAGCTGGTTCCTTTTTACGTTTGCTAAGGTTGACGACCAGGTTAACCAGAAGGAAACTTATAAACAGAATCAGGGCAGTCGCGACTGCCTTTCTCAATATTCCAGGCAGCCTTCTATAAGAATCAGCCTTCACTGACATCAAGCCCGATGCGGCCTCAAATCTTCAACCGCCAAGGTTATCTGAGGCTGACCCCAGTAATCAGAAAACTGGGGAGAAAAAGCCAGGTCCAGGCACAGTCCCCGGCCAATCCAGTTGTAAACCCGGGCCTTATCCCAGGCTATAGCCTCAAATACCCGACCGGATTGTCTTACCCAGAATTTCAGATGGCGATTCTGAATTACTTTCGGCTCATTCAGAATATCAACCTCCTCAGCCACAAAAATCGGCCGGGGATTGCCAACACCAAAGGGCATCAGCTTCTGATAAAACTCCAGAAAAGAAGGGTTCAGAGCTGAAAAATTTAAGGGGCAGTCAATAAAAAGGGCTCTTCCCAGAAGCTCATCGGTAATCCGGGAAGAAGCCAGATGATTTATCCTCTCCTTAAAAAGCGCTATGTTCGCATAATCCAGGGTACAGCCCACGGCCTGCCTGTGACCCCCAAAACTAAGCATCAAGTCACGGCATTCAGAAATTAATTCAATTAAAGATAAATCCGGAATGCTTCTTCCTGAACCATAGGCTTTGCCATTCTCGTAAGAAAACAGAATTACTGGACGGTAAAAAATTTCTTTGACCCGGGAGGCTACAATTCCGATTACCCCCCGATGCCAGTTTTCATTTCCTACTACCAACATCCGGTATCTCTGGTGAAGGTTCCGGCTCTCTATTTTTTCTACCGCTTCTTTCAGGATTTTTTCTTCTATTCTCTGTCGGGCAGAATTGAGCTCATTCAGCTTCTGAACAATGACCGAACACTCCTCAGGCGAATCCGAGAAGAAAAGCTGCAGGGCCATCTCGGTCATTCCCAGGCGACCGGCTGCGTTTATTCGCGGCCCCAAGCGAAAACCGAGGTCGGTTTCGTTTAATTTCCTGTTGCTTAGCCCGGCCGCTTCAAGCAGGCTTTTCAAGCCCGGGCTGCGGGCTTCTCTCAGCTTTTTCAAGCCTTCCTTAACCAGAATCCGGTTCTCGCCTTTTAGTTCAGCCACATCAGCTACCGTCCCGATACTGGCCAGTTTCAAATAATGAGTTAAGTCCTGGTTGACACCGAGGCGAAGATAAATAGCCTGGATGAGCTTAAAAACCACCCCTACCCCGGCCAGATTCCTGTCAGGATAGCCAGAAGATTCCAGGACAGGATTCAAGATGGCCAGGGCCTCGGGCAATCCTTCTCCAGGGTGATGATGGTCTGTGATTATAACCTCGAGCCCATGGGCCCGGGCTTCCCGGACAAAATCAAAAGCCTTAATCCCACAATCAACGCTGATCAGCAGTCTGGCCTGCCTGGCCAGAATCTGCGGCAGATGATGGGCTTTAAGACCATAACCGTCTTTCATCCGCTCCGGTATGAAATAATCAACCTCAGCCCCGAGTGAGCGAAGGACCTTAACCAGCATGACCACTGAAAGAATGCCATCCACATCATAATCACCGAAAACCACAATTTTTTCTTTCCTCTCAACGGCAGCCAGAATTCTATCTACTGCCACTCTCATGCCCTTCATCAAAAAAGGGTCAGGCAGGTCGTTCAACCCGCCGTAAAGAAAATAGGCCGCCTCCGCCGCGGTGGTAATTCCCCGGTTGACCAGGATGGCTGCAATCGCGTTGGGCAGGTTAAGTTCCTGAGCCAGTATCCAGGTTTCGGGCCTGGACGGGGCAATCTGCCACCTGTAATCAGTCTTCATGCTTTTCAATTTAACACAATGTTTCACCTTCGACAACTTAAGACCTGTCTCCAGCCTGATTGACAGAGTTAAAAGTGAAAAATATAATTCAGAAGCAGTGTTAAGTCTACTAAAACGAAAACTCAGTAAGACCAAAGAACTTTTTGGAAAAATTGAGCAGCTTTTTCAGAGCTCCTATCCCCGACCTGAGCTCCTGGAAGAGCTGTTTGAACTGCTAATTCTGGCTGATGTCGGAGTTCCCACTGCCGAAAAAATAATCAACGGACTAAAAGAGAAAAGCAAAAATACCGGTCAGTCTGACCTTAAAAGCCTCTTAAAGCAGGAATTACTGGCCATATTTGCCCAGCAACCAGTGTTGGTTAATGAAAGCTGGCCCTCAGTCTGGATGCTGGTCGGGGTTAACGGCGGGGGTAAAACCACTTCAGCCGCCAAGCTGGCTTATCGCTATCAGAAACAGGGGAAAAAGGTAATGCTGGCCGCCGCCGATACCTTCAGGGCAGCAGCCCAGGAGCAGCTGGCTCTCTGGGGCAAAAAACTGAACCTGCCGGTTATTCAGGGTCAGAGTGGAGCGGACCCGGCTTCAGTAGTTTTTGACGCTCTGAAATCCTTTCGGGCCAGAAACTACGATTTGCTGCTAATAGACACGGCTGGAAGACTCCATACTTATGCCAACCTGATGGCTGAGCTGGAAAAAATAAAAAAGGTAATCAGTCGGGAAATCCCTGGAGCTCCTCAGGAAATACTCCTGGTTCTGGATTCCACTATAGGGCAAAATGCCATAGTTCAAGCTCGCGAATTCAAGCGGTTTTCCGGACTAACTGGGGTTTTTCTGACCAAGCTTGACGGCACAGCCAGAGGAGGAAGCGTCCTGGCGGTGGTGGATGACCTCCAGCTTCCGGTAAAATTTGCTGGTGTGGGAGAAACTGAAGAAGACCTGGTGGTTTTCTCCCCGGAATCTTTCGTTGAGGCTCTTCTTTCATGAAGCTGACCAAAAAAGACCTGGCTTTTATGCAAATGGCTTTCTCCTTAGCCGAGCAGGCTAAGGGCCAGACCAGCCCCAACCCCTGCGTTGGCGCTGTGGTCGTCAAGGACTACCGGGTGGTAGGCTGGGGTTATCATCAGGAAGCCGGTCAGCCACATGCCGAAATTATCGCTCTGGAAAAAGCCGGGCCTATGGTTAAAGGAGCCACTCTTTATCTGACCCTTGAGCCCTGTGTTCACTGGGGAAAAACTCCGCCCTGTGTGGACCGCCTGGTAAGCTCCGGCTTGAAAAGAGTGGTTATCGCCTCCTACGACCCCAATCCTCTGGTTTACAGAAAAGGAGTAGCCCGGCTGAAGAGCTCCGGGATAGAAGTGATTGCCGGCTTCTTTCAAGAAAAACACCACCGACTAAATGAAAAATACGAAAAATTTATCACCTCCCGTATTCCTTTTGTCTGCCTGAAAGCAGCACTCAGTCTGGACGGGAAAATAGCGGCCGCCTCAGGCGACTCTAAATGGATTTCTTCTGATGAATCCCGTTATTTCGCTCAGAACCTCAGGGCTGAATATGATGCCATCTTAGTCGGCATTAATACCGTGCTTAAAGATGACCCTGAGCTGACAGTAAGGCTCGATGGATGGAAAAAGAAAAAATGGAACCGAATTATTCTGGACCCTGACCTCCGTCTGCCCCTTGAAGCCAGGCTGCTCAAAAATCCGACCGCCGGTCAGGTGCTGGTTTTCTGCAGTCAGGATGCCCCAAAGAGCCGGGAAAATAAGCTCAGACAAAAGCAGGCAGAAATAATCAGGCTCAGGACAAGAGGTGGGCTGATAAACCTGAGGGATGTTTTGAGAGAGCTCGGTTTTAGAGAAATATCTTCAGTGCTGGTAGAAGGAGGAGCCAGGGTTCTGACCTCCTTCCTTGAAAATCAGCTGGCTGACAAAGTTTTATTCTTCATTTCTCCGAAGTTATTAGGAGGTAAAAAAGCTCCAGGTCTGTTTGAAGGAAAAGGAGTAGCTTCGGTCCAGCAGGCTTTTCGGCTAAAAAAAATCAGCCACTTCGTTTTAAAAAACGATATAATCATTGAAGGGTATTTTTGATGTTTACCGGCCTTGTGTCTCATATTGGCTTCTTTAAGGAATTCCGCAAAAATCGGACCGAGCTATGGATTGAAGCACCAGGAGAAATAAGCAGCCGCCTGGAAAACGGCCAGAGCCTGGCAGTGGACGGGGTCTGTCTCACGTTGATAAAGAAGGAAAAAAACCTTCTTTCTTTTAACCTGGCAAAAGAAACACTTGAGAAAACTACCCTGGGAGAACTGCGGGCCGGTCAACCATTAAACCTGGAACTTCCGGTGACCCCGGAGACCCTTCTTGGGGGCCATCTGGTTACCGGGCATGTGGACGGTCTTGGCAGAGTGTCAGAAGTAAAACATCGCACCCCGGGTTTGCGGCTCAAAATCAAACTACCTGAAGAGCTGCGAAAATTCGTGGTGGAAAAAGGTTCTATAGCGGTGAACGGTGTTAGCCTGACGGTGGCTGCCCTGGGCCCAGACAGTTTTGAGGTTGAGCTCATCCCGGCTACCCTTCAGCAGACCAATCTTGGACGGCTTCGCCCCGGAGACCGGGTAAACCTGGAATGTGACATTATAGGAAAATACGTGTATAATTTTATATTAAAGAAATATTACTGATTTACAGAACTCACTGAAAAAATGAAAAACAAACCAATGATTATAAGTGTTGAAGAAGCTCTGGAATATATTCGCGCTGGTCGAATGGTTATTATCGTGGATGATGAGGACCGGGAAAATGAGGGCGACCTGATGGTGGCCGCCGAGAAAGTTACTCCAGAAATAATCAATTTCATGGCCAAATACGGACGGGGCCTTATCTGCCTTTCATTGACCAGGCAAAGGGTAGAAGAGCTTAATCTTCCCCCGATGGTGGCTGAGAACACTGCCAGGTTCGGTACTGCTTTTACCGTTTCCATAGATGCCAGAGAGGGAATCACCACCGGAATCTCGGCTTATGATAGAGCCAGAACCATTCTGACGGCCATTGACCCCAAAACCAGGCCCGAAGATCTGGCCCGACCCGGACATGTTTTTCCCCTGGAAGCCAGAGAAGGTGGAGTCCTGGCCCGGGCCGGGCAAACTGAAGCCTCGGTCGACCTGGCCCGCCTGGCCGGTCTTTATCCCGCCGGAGTTATCTGCGAGGTGATGAAGGAAGACGGGACTATGGCCAGAATGCCAGACCTAGAAAAATTCAGCCAGGAACACGATATTCCCATCCTGACCATAGCCGACCTGATTTCTTACCGGATGAGAACCGAAACTTTAGTGCGCAAAATTTCAGAAGCAGAATTGCCCACTAAATACGGCCATTTCCGAATAACAGTGTTTGAGGATCTGATTCAGGGAGAACATCATGTGGCTCTGATTAAAGGCGAAATTCAGGGCGACCAGCCCGTCCTGGTCCGGGCTCATTCCCAGTGCCTGACCGGAGATGCCTTTGGCTCCAGGCGATGTGACTGCGGAGAACAGCTCCATACCGCCATGAAGATGATAGAAAAAGAAGGCCGGGGGGTAGTCCTTTACATTCTCAACCATGAAGGCCGGGGCATCGGACTGGCTAATAAAATTAAGGCCTACGGCCTGCAGGACGGAGGCTGCGACACGGTGGAAGCCAACTGCCGGCTTGGTTTCAAACCGGACCAGAGAGACTACGGAATCGGAGCTCAGATTCTGGTGGCTTTAGGAGTGAAAAAAATCAGGCTGCTCACCAACAACCCCAGAAAATTTCGCGGTCTAAGCGGCTACGGTCTGGAAATAGTGGAAAGAGTCCCACTGCAGATTCCCCCGACCGAAGAAAATATGGATTATCTAAAAGCAAAAAAAGAAAAACTCGGACATCTGCTGGATATCATCTAAAAAAATTCCTCTAATTTTTGTCTCAATTCAGAGCCGTAGTTTTCTGGCTTCAGTTTAATACCCCGATCCGGATAAAATTTCAGACCCGAAAACTGGAACAACTACCAACCAGGTGTTGGGTCGGTGGATAGCGTTCTTCATCTCACAGGTTTTTGATCCTGGAATCCAGGATAAAAGTCACAGGACCGTCATTAACCAGGTGAACCTCCATCATTGCCTGAAAAACACCGGTCTGAACTTCCACTCCCTGTTCTCGCAGCCTGGTGACGAAATAGTCAAAGAGCTCAGAAGCTCGGGCCGGAGTTTCGGCCTGGTCAAAGCTCGGTCTTCTTCCCTTTTTAATGGTGCTGGCCAGGGTAAACTGAGAAACAGCCAGAAGGCTGCCGCCGATTTCTTTAAGAGACAGGTTCATCCGGTCGTTTTCGTCAGGGAAAATTCTGAGCTCAACCACTTTGCTGGCCAGCCAGTCGGCTTCCACTTCCCGGTCCCCTTTTTCCACCCCTACCAGAAGACAAAGTCCCCGGCCAATCTGGCCCACCACTCTGCCTTCTACCAACACCCTGGCCTCTTTAACCCTCTGAAGCACTATTTTCATCCTGAAATCTCCTTGTATTTTATCCTGTCGAGGCTTCTGCCCTGAACCCTCAAGTGTTGACTTTAAGTTTAAGATATTCTATCATATGGCACTCAAAAGGAGATAGAGATGGCTCTAAGACACAAATCAGCAATCAGACAGCATCGTCGCAGCTTGAGAAGACGGGCAATCAACCAGAGAAATAAATCTCTGATGAAAACTATGATCAAAAAACTCAGAGAAGCCATAAACAGCGGAAATCGAGAAGCAGCCCGGGAGCTTCTCCCAAAAGTTTTTAAGGTCATCGACAAAACAGTAGCTAAGGGAGCCATTCACAAGAATACTGGTTCCCGCTATAAATCCCGTCTGACCAAGCAGGTCCAGACGATGAGTCTTCAGACTAACTAAGTCTAACTTTTTATTTTTTTATCCCGCAGCTCAAAAAATCTGACAAGAAAGCTCTCTATAAGAATTCCTGCCTCCAGGTCGGTCGATTTAAGTTTAGTATCAACCCGACCAAGCTCTCTTACCAGAGCGTGTAGCTCTTCCTGGCTGAAAACCATCAAGCAGTTTTTGAAGGCTTCAAACTTGCGGTCAAACAAACTCCAGCCTTCATCAAGCTGCGGCCGCAGTCTCTTAAAAATCTCTTTAAGCGGAACCTGCTTTCTGTCGAGCTCAAATCTGGCCTGAGCCAGGGAAAGAACATAACGGCTAATGGTGGAAAAGAAGCTTAAGATTTCATTGGGCTCTGGCTGTTCAGAAAGAAAGCGTTCGGTTATATTCAGTGCCTCCTCCAGGCTGCCGGACTCCAGAGCTTCCTCGATGGCAAAGCGGTCAAAAGTTTTCTGGAAGGCACAGACAGTCAGGATGTCTTCCTCACTGACCAGGTCTCTCTCGCCTGCATAAAGGCTCAGTTTTTCAATCTCCTGACTCAGGGATACCAGTTCAGGGCCAACCACTTCCAGAAGCCGGGCTGCAGCCTGAGGACTTATTCTCTGGCGCCTTTTTTTCACCTCCTGCTGAATCCAGGCCAGAAGCTCTGGTTCGCGGGGAGTCCGCATCTCCACCAGCTGGAGTTTGTCCGGTTTTCTGGACTTAAGACGCGAAAAAAAATCCAGAATCTTATTTCCTTTTTTCAAACGCCCAGGATAGACGATGAAAATTGAGACCCCTTCTGATGGCTGGTCAAAATAATATTCAATCTCTTTTTCGTAAGAAGCCACCAGCTGGCGGTAAGTCCGGTCAGCTGCTTGCTGGTCGGCTTCATCGGCTTCAGGAAAATAGACAACAATTACTTTATAGCTACCTGAAAAAAACAGGTCCCGGCTTCGGGCTTCCTCCAGAATTGATTCCCAGTCAGAATCAAACAGAAAAAAAAGATGTGTCTTAAATCCTGGCCCTCCCTTTTCTGCTTCGGCTGCAACTTCGCTTAGAAGTCGTCTCAGGTAAATGGCCTGTTCGCCGTAGAAAAAAATTCCAGGCTGGCGCCCGGCCAGGGAGACCTGTTCCTTCCAGGTCTGGTAAAAAAAACTGCGCTCAGCCATCAAAAACCTTCGACCAAACTTACTACCAGCTGTCTGGCAAATTTCTCAGCCATCTGATCCAGAGCCCGGTTTTCCATGGTCTCAAAATCCAGCCCCTCAGGTATTTCATATTCTTCGGTGTAGATAAAATTTTCATCCTGGAAAATAACCCTCTGGTTTATCAGGTCAGTGAAAACGATGCTGGTAATTACAGTAATCTTGAATCTGGTAGCTATCCCGGCCGCCGAAAAAGCTATCGGCTGAACCTTAAAGGATAGTATTTCTCCCAGGAGCAACCCGTCTGCCTGTTTCTGGTCAGCCACTATAGTCACTCCAGTCCTGGCCACCAGCTCGTTTACCAGGCTTCTGGTCAACTTCAGGTCCAGCTCAAATCTTCCTGAGGAATTCTTGAAAACCGGAAGGTAGATTTTTTTTAGGCCGGGTGGCCAGAAACTGCCTTTGCCTCTTAGCTGATAACCACAGGCTGTGAGGCTGCCAACTACCAGCAGCCAGACTATGTATTTTTTCCAAAACTTCATCAGCTACAACCAGGTCAGACAACCAAACTGACCAGTTTGTTTCGAACACAGACGATTTTTTTGGGCTGACGGCCGGCCAGAATTTCCTGGATTCGAGGCAAACTAAGTGCTTTTTCCTTCAGGAGTTCATCTTCAGTATCCAGAGGAGCTTCGAATTTATCTCTAAGCTTGCCGTTGACCTGGACTACAATGGTCACCATTTCTTCCAGAGCCAGCTCCGGGTCGTAGGCAGGCCAGGAGCTCTCACAGGCCAGTTCTTTATGTCCGGTTTTTTCCCAGAGCTCTTCAGCCACATGAGGAGCAAAGGGGCAAAGCATCAGGTTGAGACTCTCCAGGGCTTCACGCAGTAGCTTCCGACCTTTTTGGCTGGGCCGGAGCTTATCCTTTTCTTTTCTCAGCACATTAACCAGCTCCATCAAAGCACTAATAGCTGTGTTGAGATGGAAGCGAACTTCTATGTCTTCGCTGACTTTCTTTATTGTCTGGTGAAGTTTTTTAAGCAGCCGGTTGTAGCTGGCCTCATCGAGCTGACCTTCATCTCCGGAATCTCCGGTAAAAAGGTCTTTGTTTTCCTCAAAAAGATTCCAGACTCTCAAAATAAAACGGAAGCAGCCTTCCAGACCTTCTTCTGACCAGGCAAATTCTTTTTCTGGAGGTGAAGCAAACAGGATGAAAATCCGCAGAGCATCGGCTCCGTATCTTTTGATCATATCATCCGGGTCCACCACATTACCTCTAGATTTGGACATGGCTGCTCCGTCTTTAGTAACCATGCCCTGAGCTAAATAATGGGGGAAAGGTTCGTCTACCTCCGTCAGACCCAGGTCTCTCAGGTATTTAGTAAAAAATCTGGAATAGATCAGATGCAGGATAGCGTGTTCCACTCCACCGATATAGAGGTCCACCGGCATCCAGTAGCGGGCTTTCTCCTGGTCGAAGGGAATTTTTTCTTCCCGGGGAGAGCAATATCTAAAAAAGTACCAGGAAGAATCGACAAAAGTATCCATGGTGTCGGTTTCCCGACGGGCCGGACCCCCGCACTTCGGGCAGGTGGTGTTGACGAAAGAGGGAACTCGTTCGAGAGGAGAACCTTCTTCACCGGTAAACTCGGCCTCATAGGGAATTTCCACCGGAAGCTGGTCGTAAGGGACCGGCTGGAGTCCGCAGCTGCTGCAGTAGATGATTGGTATCGGGGTACCCCAGTAGCGCTGGCGGGATATCCCCCAGTCTCTGAGGCGGTAGGTTACACTCCTCGCCCCAAAGCCTTTTTCTTCTGCATAGGCAGCCATTTTCTCCATGGCTTCTTCGGAAGACAGGCCGCTGAAGGGCCCGGAATTAACCAGAATTCCATAGTCTTCAAAAGCTCGCCCTGGTTCAGGTTTAACCTCGGGTGAATCGGGGGTAATAACCGTCCTGATATTTAGACCATACTTGACGGCAAACTCGTAGTCACGCTGGTCGTGAGCTGGAACGGCCATTATGGCTCCGGTTCCGTAATCCATAAGGACATAATTGGCCAGGAAAACTGGAATCAGTTCTCCGCTGAAGGGGTTTAGAGCTTTAACTCCAGTATCATAACCAACCTTCTCCTCGTCTCTGGCTTCCCTTTTCAACCTGGTTTCGGCAATGGTCCTTTCTATCCAGCTTTTGATGGCTTCTTTATCCGGGTGGTCAGCTATTAACTCAGAAGCCAGCGGATGTTCCGGGGACATGACCAGGAAAGTGGCTCCGTAAATAGTATCAATCCGGGTGGTGAAAACTTCTATTTTTTTATTAAGGCTCGGGACCTCAAAGTTGACCAGCGCTCCGAGGCTTTTTCCAATCCAGTTTTTCTGCATCTGCAGAACATGCTCAGGCCATTTGCTCAGCTTTTCATGGCCGCTGAGCAGTTCTTCCGCATAGGCGGTTATCTTCAGAAACCACTGCTCCATCTTCTTCTGGGTGACCGGGCTGTCACATCTCCAGCAGCTTCCGGCGATAACCTGTTCGTTGGCCAGAACCGTCCGGCATTGAGGACACCAGTTGACCCAGCTCATCCGGCGATAAGCCAGGCCTTTTTCAAACATCTTCAAAAAAATCCACTGGTTCCAGCGGTAATATTCAGGCAGGCAGGAGTTTACCTCCCGGCTCCAGCAGTAGCTGAAGCCCATTTTCTTGAGCTGGGAGCGCATATAATCAACGTTGTCCAGAGTCCATTTCTTCGGATGAATTCCGTGCTTGATGGCCGCATTTTCAGCCGGCAATCCCAGGGCATCCCAGCCGATGGGGTGGAGAACGTTGAAGCCTTTCATCTTCTTAAAACGGGCAATGACGTCGCCGATGGAGTAGTTCCGGACGTGGCCCATATGAATCCGGCCGGATGGATAGGGGTACATCTCCAGACAGTAGAATTTGGGACGGGCCGGGTCTTCACTGACTTCAAAGACTTTTTTCTCTTCCCAGATTCTCTGCCATTTCTTTTCAATTTCTTCAAAATTATAGGACTCTTTCATGGTTGAGACCTCGATTCGGGGAAAAACAACCCGGATAAAATGTTAAGCCAAATCAGTAAATAATGATAGTTTCAGCCATCCCAAAAGTCAACCTGATTGACTGACCCAGGTAACTGTTGAGAGCCAGTCAAAAAAATTCTTCCTGCCATACTTACCAGGACTCTATAAATTGTTATAGAATTAGGACAAAAATCTTATTTTATTGAGAGTGAGTGACTGCCTTGACCAAGCTGCTGACCGTTGACCAGCTTCTGGCCGGTTATGAGGAAAAACCTGTCCTCAAAAATCTCAGTCTTGAGTTAAATCTTGGAGAGTTTATAGCCGTCTGCGGGCCTAATGGTTCTGGAAAAAGCACCCTGATAAAAGCCATTCAGTATCTTCTGCCCTGGCAGAGGGGCGAGGTTCGGGTCAAAGGACAGCCGGTCAATACCCTAAAGGCCTCTCAGATGGCCAGACTTATGGCCTACGTCCCTCAGGTCTCTGAACCAGTTTTTAACTTCACTGTGGAGGAAACGGTGTCTATGGCCAGGTACCACCGCCATAAAAACCGGTTCAGTTTCCTTACCGAGGATGACCGGAAAGCGATTGAAGAAGCCATGGAATTAACGGCCACAGCAGAGCTTAAAGATAAAAAGCTCAGTGAGTTAAGTGGTGGCGAGCGCCAGCGGGTTTTGCTGGCCCGGGCCCTGGCTCAGGATACCCCTATCCTGCTGCTCGACGAACCCAGCTCCCATCTTGACCTCTGTTTTCAGCTTAAAATCTACAATCTGCTTAAAGAGCTTCAAACTAAAAAAAGAATAGCCATTCTGGTGGCTGAACACAATTTGAACCTGGTTGTACCCTACTGTTCCACTCTGATTTTCTTAAAAGAAGGAAAGATTGAGGCCTCAGGCCCTCCGGCCGAACTTTTAACCGAAGATTTAATCAAAAGAATTTTCGGCCTGGAAGTGGAACTCAGGGAAAACCGTTCCTCCGGGCTTCCAGAAATTTCTCTTATCCACCGGGGAATGAGCAGAAAAGCGGAGCAAGTATGATCAGAAACGGCCGAGCTAAAAAAGCCACAAACCACAATTTCCAGGATAGTACTTCCAGGCTACTTAAAAGAAGAGCCATAAAAATCGGTTTTCTGCCAGTTCTGCTGATCCTAACAGCCAGCCTTATCTCCGGCCAGAGCTTAAGATTTAAGGACGATTTAGGTAAACCTCTTACTCTTAAAAACTGCCCCCGGAGAATAATTTCTCTGGCCCCCAATGTTACTGAAATTCTTCTGCACCTTGGGCTTGAAGCTGAAATCGTGGGTCTGACCAGATTCTGCGATTTTCCAGAAAAAAACCGTAAAATAGAAATAATAGGCGGCCTGATTGACCTGAATCTGGAAAAGATCCGGGCTCTGCGACCGGACCTGATAATTGGCTTTCGCGGCAACCCCAAAAATCTGATTGAAAAAATGCAACGAGACGGCCTGCCGGTTTTTGTTTTTGAATCAGGACGGAGTTTTGAAGATCTTTTTCGCCTTATCCGGAGGATTGGTGAGCTTACCTGCCGACCGGCTCAGGCAAAAGAGCTGGTGGTCAGACTGAACTGGCAGCTGGAATCTGTGGAAAGAAAACTGGCTTCAATAAAAGAAGAAAAGAAAGCCTTTCTGACCCTTTACGGCCAGGGTTCAGGTCTCTGGACCTGCGGAGCTGACAGCTTTCTATCTCATGTTCTTGAGAGGGCCAGGCTGAAAAATGTGGCCTCTTCCGTCAGAGGAAACTTTCTGGTTTATAGCCGGGAAAAGCTCATCGAAGACAAACCAGAAATCATATTGATTGTCTGTCAGAACCAGCAGAGTTTTGATCAGGCCAGAGATTGGTTTTTGCGCCAGTCCGCTTTTCAGAGAATCCCGGCCGTTCGCGAGGGTCGTTTTTACTTTCTGGATGAAAATCTGTTCAGCCGTTTTGCCCCCCGGTTGATTGAAGCCTACGCCCGGCTGACAGCAGAAATCTATCCAGAAATTTTTCAGGAAAAACCATGAAATTAAAAACCCGCAGAAGAATTCTAACTGGTTGTCTGGCCGTCCTGACAGTTATGGCTTTTCTGCTGGCTCTCCGGCTGGGAGCAGTTAAAACCACCTGGTCAGAGCTTTTCAGTGCTTTCTTTTCCGAGGGTAACGAAATAAAAGACATTCTTTTAAACCTCCGGCTGCCGCGAGCTCTTCTAGCCTATCTGGTAGGCGCCTCTCTGGCCCTTTCCGGCACCATTCTCCAGGGATATTTCAGAAATCCCCTGGCCGACCCATTCATCCTTGGAGCCTCTTCTGGAGCCTCGCTGGGAGCAGTTTTGAGTCTCAACCTCGGGATAACTTTTAGCTTCTTCGGTTTCTCAACTCAAAGCCTGTTAGCCTTTCTGGCCAGTCTGGCTCTGGTCCTCTCAGTCTACCTGATTGCCGAAAGAGGCCGCTGGAACTCGACTGAATCCCTTTTGCTGACAGGTATAGCCGCCGGAGCTCTGGCTTCAGCTTTTACTTCATTTTTAATTTTCAGAAGAGCTGATGCTTACGAACAAGCGGTCTTCTGGCTCCTCGGGAGTTTTGCCCTGGCCGACTGGAACCAGGTTTCGGTAATCTTTATCTGTCTGATAATTTCAATGTCCTTCTGCCTTTATCTGGCCCGCGACCTTAATCTTCTGGTGCTGGGAGATGAAATGGCCAGCTCTCTCGGTTGTCCGGTCAAAACCGTAAGAAGAGTTTTCCTGGTTCTAGCCACCCTGCTGGCTTCCTTTTCAGTTTCGGCCTGCGGAGTAATCGGTTTTGTGGGACTGATCGTTCCCCATGCAGTCAGACTGTTCGTTGGACCTGACCACCGCTATTTGATGATTTATGCTACTCTGAGCGGAGGCCTTTTTCTGCTTATTTCGGACCTCATAGCCAGGCTGGTTTTTTCGCCGGCGGAGCTACCAGTTGGAGTAGTAACCGCGGCTTTCGGGGCTCCTTTTTTCATCTACCTGCTTCACCGTCGCCGGGCCTGACCGCACGAGAGCTGATTTTTAAGATTGACAATACGGGGTGTTTTGCTTTAATGTAAAGGTATCATGCTGCTAACTTTCAATCAGGTCCTTTTTCTTATTCTGACTTTAGTGGCCACAGTGGTGGCAGTTTTTCTGGTACTGTTTTTGATTCAGTTGAGGCGGACAACCAGAGAGGCTGAAAAGTCCTTCCAGGAACTGCAGATTATTCTCCACAAGCTGGAAAAGATTGAAGACAAGTTAGACCGCCGCCTGGATGATGCCGGAACAATCATAGACTCAGCCAAACAGACCATTTCCGGATTGTCCGAGCTTTCGTTTTTTTTAACCACCAGGCTGGTCAGGCCGGCCTCCAGGCTCTGGCCGGTTTTATTACCACTGCTGCGTTTTGGTTGGCAGCTTATGAAAAAAAGAAAGGAGAAGAAAAATGTCCGATAACAAAGATTCCCATCTGGTCGACACTGTCCTGACTTTCCTGGCAGGAGCCGCCACCGGTTTCATCCTTGGAATACTCTTTGCTCCGGCCAGCGGAAAGGAAACCAGAAAAAAACTCAAAGAGCAGATTAGAAAAGGTCAGGAACTGGCAGTTGAAGGATACCAGAAAGTAGCCAGGGAAGCTGAAAAGGGTGCCAGGATAGCCAAAGAAAAAGCCGAGGAGGGTATTGAAGCCATAAGAGAGTTTATAGAAAAGAAAAAAGGCGAATACACCCGCAAAGAGCCTGAATTTCCCGAAGACCTGGATCTCGACAAATAATTAGATTAAAATCACATTTTGATTTTTCTTTTAATCTGAGGGGGAAAATAACTATGCAGTCAGGGTTTGCATTTTTGAAGGCCAGAATCAAGCATCTGGTAATTTTTATTTCTATCACCATGTTACCTCCCCTGGCCTTAAGCCAGAGCACTTTAAACCAGTCCTTAACCGAATCCATAGAGCAACTTCTGGCAAAAAACAGGTCGGAGATTATTAAAATCAGGCGATACCTTCATATGAACCCGGAGTTGAGCAACCGCGAATATGAAACGGCAAAGCTCATAGCCAGCAAGCTTGAAGCCCTTGGGCTGGAAGTCAAGAAGGGGGTGGCCGGTACCGGTGTCGTAGGTTTACTTAGAGGCAATCTCCCCGGTCCCACAGTGGCGGTCCGGGCAGATATGGACGCCCTGCCCATCCAGGAGCTGAATAACTTACCTTACCGCTCCCTTGTTCCTGGAGTTATGCATGCCTGCGGGCATGACCTCCACACTTCAATCGCCCTGGGCACCGCAATGATTCTCTCCAGTCTTAAAAGCAACCTCAAAGGAAATGTTAAGTTCATCTTTCAACCGGCTGAGGAAGGTCCTCCCCCTGGTGAGGAGGGTGGGGCTGCACTGATGATTAAAGAAGGTGTTCTGGAAAACCCGCTGGTGCGGGCGATTTTTGCCCTCCACGTCTGGCCTGAGCTGGAAGCTGGTACAGTCGGCTTCGCCTCTGGTTACTTTCTGGCTAGTTCAGACAATTTTTACCTTACCATTAAAGGCCGGAGTGCGCATGGAGCTAGACCTCACGAAGGCATAGATGCAATCCTCTTAGCCGCCGAGGTCATCACCAATCTTCAGACTATAGTCAGCCGGGCACTGGACCCCACCGAAGCAGTAGTTATAACGGTAGGGAAAATACAGGGCGGAGTTCGCTCCAACATCATTGCTGACACGGTTCAACTGGAAGGTACAGTCCGCACCCTGAACGGAAGAATCAGGGAACAGATACCGGGCCTGATGGAAAGAATCATAAAAGGTCTGACCCAGAGCTACGGGGCAACCTATGAATTTAAGTATGAAAGGCAGCTGCCTCCACTTTACAATCACCCCGATTTTGTCCAGGCGATGCTGCCGGCTTTGCGGAGTGCTCTGGGAGAGAACAGAGTGATTGAGGTTAAACCTCAGATGGTAGCAGAAGATTTCGCCCTTTTTGCCGAAAAAATTCCGGCTTTTATGTTTTTCCTCGGAGTCAGAACTCCCGGTCAGCCCTCAGCGGCTCCGCTTCACAGCCCCTATTTCAACCCCGATGAAAGAGCCGTTCCAGTCGGTATCCGGGCAATGTGTCATCTGGTACTGAATGCTCTGGAACATCAGGCGGCCCTTAAAACAGTGAGTCCAACCAGTGAGCTAAAATAGACTCTGACTAAATGGCTGCCCCGCTTTTCCTTCCGACACTCGGTTTTATAGCTGGTGTTACCTTTTCTTTATTATGTAACACTGGATTTTCTCCTCTATATTTTTTCGGCCTGACCGGTCTGCTGGCCGCAGCCTGGCTGGCCTGGTTCATTAGAAAAGACCGTCTGGTCCTGGTTATAACTCTGGCTGGGTTTTTTGCTCTTGGCTGGACCCTCTCCGCCTGGAAGCTTGAAACCCATCAGCGAAATGAACTGCGGTCGTTGCCGACCGGAGAATACCTTGATTTCCGCGGCCGGTTGCTAAAATCTCCTGAGCGACGTCAGGACCGCAACCTGCTGACCATCAAGGTTAGCGAAGTGAAGATTAGAGGCCAGTTGCGGAAGATGAGTGGCAATCTTCGTCTGACAGTTCCCCATTCCACAACCACCGGGCAACCCCTTGAGCTTCTGGCTGGTGATGAGTTGGAGTTTTCAGCAATCCTCGGTCCGGAAAGAACCTTCAGGAATTTTTTCCCTGATTTTATGCCCCGCTACCTCCGCAGCCAGAACATTCAGGCTCGAGCCTTCTGCAAAAGCCCGCTGCTCATTAAAAAGGTTGATGACAGAAACCGGACTCTGGTCGGCTTTTTTTCAAAACTAAGAAGGAGCCTGCAAAAAAACATAGAAAAAGACTTCAGAGCAGAGAACCTCTCCGGGCTGTCCCGGGAAGGTGCGGTGGTAGAAGCTCTGCTCCTTGGAGAAGACGGCCGGATTGACCCGGAAACCGAACGACAGTTTCAGAAATCAGGTCTTTACCACCTGTTGGCCATCTCCGGAGCCCATGTGGCTGTGGTGGCTTTCCTTCTTTATTCACTTTTAGGGCTTTTCCTGCGGAGAAAAAGAACCAAACACCTTATTCTACTGGCCACTCTAATTTTCTATGCTCTACTGGTCGAAGGCCAGCCTTCGGTCTTCAGGGCAGTCATTATGGCCTCAGTTTTTCTAATCGGGAAGATAATCTATGCTGATACCAATCTTCTGAACACCCTCTCGCTGTCAGCTTTAATCCTGCTCCTGGTCCACCCTTTAAACCTGGAAGAGGTTGGCTTTCAGCTGACCTTTTTGGCAACACTCAGTTTGATTCTTTTCTTCGAGCCCATTCAGCGGGCTCTCCCCCGCCTTCCACTTAAAATTTCTGAAATGCTGGCTCTCTCGACAGCTGCTGTGGTTGGAACCATGCCGGTAATAATCAGCAATTTTAATCGGGTTACCTTTGCTTCCCTTTTTCTCACCCTGATAGCGGCTCCACTGGTGGGGCTGATTATGGGTGCGGGCTATGTTTACCTGATCATAAGCTCCATGCTTCCGTCAGTCGGACAAGTCATAGCCTTAGCTCTCAAGGGTCTGGTAAAATTTTTTATCTGGTTGACGGGCGTACTGGAACCGCTATCTTCTCTTTCTTACAGAATTCCTTCCCCGCCTTTAGCGGTGATTCTGGGTTTTTACGGCTTTTTATTTTCGTTCCTTTTAGAGAAAAAATTCCGCTTTCAGCGAATGATTCAAGTAACTGGATTTCTGACCTTTTTCTTGATTCTGATAACTTATCCCTTTAAGCCGGTTAAACACGAGCTGACGGTCACTTTTATGGATGTTGGCCAGGGTGATTCGGTGGTGGTGGAGTTTCCTGACAACCGCCTTCTGGTTCTGGACGCTGGTGGCTTTCCCCAGAGTAGCTTCGACCCCGGAGAAAGTCTGGTTTCTCCCTACCTCTGGCACCGGGGTTATAAAAAAATTGATTATCTAATAAGCAGCCATTTTCATATAGACCATGCCGGAGGACTTCCGGCCCTTCTAAGAAATTTTCGGGTTAAAGAGCTCTGGTTGACCGAGAATGAAACTGGAAGCCACCTTGAACAAGAACTTCTCCACTACCTGTCTTCAAAAACCAGAAGGCGGCTGGTTCGCTCTGGTCTTGTGGAAACTCCGGGAAAGGCCCGGATTGAAGTTCTATACCCGGCGGCAGACTCTTTCTCCCAATTCAAGCCAGGAAACGACCGGTCGGCAGTCATAAGATTACAAACTGATAGCCTGGCCTTCCTTTTAACTGGAGACATCTCGGAAGAGGTAGAAAGCTATCTGATTGAAAAAAAGGCAGACTCTATCCGGGCCGAGGTGCTCAAAGTTCCTCACCACGGAAGCCGGACTTCATCCAGCTGGCCTTTTCTAAAAGCAGCCTCTCCCAGGTGGGCAGTAATCACCGCCGGTCAAAACAATCCTTATCTTCCTTCCGCAGAGGTGCTAACCAGACTGGAAGAAGCTGGAGCTCAGGTGTTCCGGACTGACCTGGACGGCGCCATCCAGTTTGAAAGTTCAGAGCGGGGGTTGATTATCAGAACAGCAGCCAATATCTCTTCGAAGAAGTCTCAAAAAAGTCCTAAGCCAGAATGAATTTCTGGTTTTTTTCGCCAGGTCTATGGAATTGTCTTATCTTTAGCAGTTCCAGGCTTTTTCTTACTGGCCTGGACCAGAACAGTTTTAAGAATCTATATAAATAAAAAGGCTCCAAAATGGGGAGCTTTTCAGAAAAATTTCTTCTGCCAGGAGCATTCCACCTGGCTTTTCGGATTCGCCGGAATCGGCCCTTTGAAAAAACCTCCGGTTGACAGCCAGGCCTCCGGAGCATTATTATTAGGTTGTTGAGGGATGAAAATGACCAGAAAAATCTTAGTTATATTACTGTCTTTAAGCTTCTTCGGAGCGGCTTTTCTTCTGGCTCAGGAGCAGAGTCTGGTAGAACTGGCCAAAAAAGAAAAAGAACGGCGGGAAAGCCTTAAAGGAAAACAAGTTAGAGTCGTAACCAATCAGGATCTGGAAAACCTAACCAAAACCCCGGCCCTGACTTTACCACCCCAGGAAAGCACATCAACTGGTTTTGTGGGAGAATTACCCAGCACCAGCGACCGCCCGGTTGTCCACCGGGTAACTGTCGAACCTCCGCGGTCTCAGAACCTTAAAGAGACCGGAACCGAAACATACAGCCAGGATATTTCCGGCAGTACCCTGGAGGAAGCCTGGAAGAAGGCCAAAGAATATGTTGAGTTGCTGACTCTCAAGATGAATGCCCTGTGGGCCGAATTTTACGGGATGCAGGATATGAAATCCCGGGATTATCTCCAGCAGCAGATAAGCGAAACTTATGAAAAGCTGCTAAAAGCCCAGGAAGAAGAAGCTCGCCTGAGGATGGAATATGAAAGCCAGGTCAACCGTAAAAGAAGCGAATCAGCCTCACCCATCTGGATAAGATAATTTTCCCCTGCCTGACTTATGGAACTAATCAGGGCAGATAGGGAACCTGCCGAAAATAGATTTTCTTAATCCTGAGGCTCACAGCTCTTTCATCGCTTTGAGCTGGATTTATCTGACTTAATTTAATGAATTTATCGCAGGAAATAGTCAATTTTACTTCAGGCTGTTTTGCCAGGTCCGGAACTTCAACCGTATAAATCTTTTGAAACGCTTCCGCTCCAACCTGAAATTTATCCAGCTGGTTTCCGTCAATAAAGATTGAGACCGTGTTTTCTTCAAGACTGCTTTTCCCGATTATCATTAACCTGGCAGTTTTCCCCGGATTTTTTAGAAGACAGACTGCCTCGGGTCCCGCCCAGAGTTCATAATCCTGATATCCAGTTTCCCTCTGGTTAGAACGGACCATTACCCAGCCATCAAGATAAACCACATCGGGCACTTCTTCCGGGCAGGGAAGGATTTTGAGTTTCCGCGATAGAAGTATGAGGGGCTCCTTTCTTCCAGCACCTTCGAGAATAAGTGAAAAGTTGACTTTGGCCCCAGCGGCTTTTTCCGGGTCGAAGCGGTTGAGGAAAGGGGGTATGAACAGAAATTTTCTGGTTTCATACACCCGGTCGGGTTGCCAGAGGTCAGGGGGAAAGTCTGGTTTCAATTCCTCTCTGCAGAGGATTTTTCCCTGCCAATCCAGTTCCACTGCTAACCTAGCCCCCTTATCCGGAGGACTGAAGGCCGGAGTGGTTATGAACTTAACCTTCAGTTCAGTCACCAGATTGTCGGTTAGAATCCGATCCCCAAATTCCTGATTAATTACCAGACCTTTGAGATCGGATTTTTCGCCACAGGCAACCATAAGGAAAAAGAGCAGGCTAACCGGTAAAAAAATTTTTAAGACAAACTTATAACTTTTTACCGGGTACCTGTTTCTCATGTATAACTTGCAAAACCGGAAAGGCTGCTGTCGTGATTATAATGAAATTTTCGGCTGTTGGCAAAACTCAGCCGAACGAATTTTAGAATCCACAAAAGATTTCTTCTTTCATTAACCTGTTACAATTTAACAAGTTAAGGCAGCCTATTCTCAAGACCAATCGGGGCTCAAGCCCGTCTGTCTCCGGGCTGGCTTTTGGCCGGCCGGCCCCTATGGTCTTAGTGATTAAGTACCTGGTTTAACGAAGAGCCATATGGCTATTGACAGAGAATTTTTTTTTATTATTCTGAAACTTCAGTCTGACCCCGGTATTTTTGAATAGATGATAGTTCTTTACCTGAGAAGAAACGGCTTACAAAAGCCAGGCTTAAATTGAGATTGAGGCTCTGGGATTTTGAGTTTTTAACTTCAGATACTGAAAAATGGAGAATAGCCATGAAATATCTCATCAGAAAACCTGAACTGATTACCTGGGTTTGTCTGCTTTTAACTCCCCTTTTCGGATGGGCCGGATTGGTCACAGAAAATCCCATTTCCAGCGCTCATCAAATTACCATTAAAGAGTGCCTTTTGGATAATTGCCAGACCAGCCTGAACTCTTACCAGGAACTTCAGGAAAAAACTGCGAGGCAGCAGAAAACCGAAGAAGAAAAAAAAGAAAAAGAAAATGAGGAGCAGAAATCAACTACTAAAGAGACAAAGCAAGAAGAGGAGCAGGTGACTGAAAAGACTTCAACGAAGCCCACAGAAACCGAGAGGAAAAAGAATTTTATTGACTGGATTAATCCCTGGAAAAAGACTCTGGAACTCAGCTACGTGGTAACTGGCGGAAATACCCTGTCTTCCTCATTCAGCTTCGGTAGCACTCTGACCCGCTCGCCCAATGAAAAGGACACTTACACTCTGAAAACCTTTTTGCTGCGCAGTCATTCAACTAGGGTAGTTAGAAAAGCCATCGGAACCGAAACCAGTTTCACCGTAGAAGAAGAAAAGACCAGGCAGCTTTCGGCTGAAAATTATCTGCTTTCCGGACAGTATGACCGCCGGGTGACTGGACGCCTGATCACCAACCTGGCTTTTGTCTGGGACCGAAACAAATTTTCTGGTGTCTCCGGCCGGGCCCTCTGGACGGCTGGGGCCGGACTGGTTCTGGCTGACTCAGCCAGAACCAAGATGAGAACTCAGGCCGGAGTCAGCTTCACCGTAAGAAAATACAGCCAGCAGCCTGTCTCTGCCTTCCTCGGCTTTCGCTACAGCTTTAACTGGGAGCAGAAGCTTTTTGACAACGCTTCTTTTTCCACCTCTTTTATTTTTGACGATAACCTGGCTCGAATCAGCGACTGGCGCTACGACTGGAGTCTGCATCTGGCCGCTCCCCTCAGCAAAAATCTGGCTCTCAAGACCGGTGTCCGGATACTCCGAAATCACAAACCACCGATGATGACTATCCCTCTTTTTTCACCTGAAGGGTACGAAACCGGCATACAGGTTTCCATCCCGAGGGGCAAGGTGGATAACTTTTTTACCACCACCATTGTATTTAATTTTTAGCTGAGACCATAACATCCGTCCAGGTTGCGGTTGCAATTCGGGCCGTTATCAAATAAGATTTATACTAACCAAATTTTATTCAGGGAGTGTTACCAGCCAGAACCATGAAGAAAACCAGCGCTGAAAAAAAATCACCCGCCAGAAAACCAGCTTTTGAAAGACCCTCTGGCCGGGCCTACGACGAGCTCCGACCAATTATTTTCAAACCAGATTACGTAGATTTTGCCGAGGGCTCAGCCTACTTAGAAATGGGCAAAACCAGAGTCCTGGCCACAGCCACCGTAGAAGAAAAAGTACCCCAGTTCCTGAAAGGCAGCGGTTCTGGCTGGATAACGGCCGAATACTCCATGCTGCCCCGCTCCACCGAAACTCGAACTCCGAGAGAAAGAGCCCAGGGCAAGATTTCCGGTCGCACCCAGGAAATCCAGCGGTTGATAGGCAGAGCCCTGAGGGCAACCACTGACCTGACTATTCTGGGCGAGCGAACCATAATTATTGATTGCGACGTGATTCAAGCTGACGGGGGAACCAGGACGGCTTCTGTCAACGTCGGCTGTATAGCTTTAGCCCTGTGTTTCAAGAAACTTTTAGACCAGGGACAACTTGAAACCTTCCCGATGCGCCATCTGGTAGCTGCAGTCAGCGTGGGCCTGGTCCAGGGTCAGAAAATCCTGGACCTTGATTACCAGGAAGATTCTCAGGCCGAAGTTGATATGAATGTCATAGAAACTGACAGCGGGAAGCTGGTTGAGGTTCAAGCCTCGGCTGAAAAGGGGGCTTTTTCCCGAAAGGAACTGACAGAGTTGCTCAAATTAGCAGATAAAGGCATTCAGGAAATACTATATGCTCAGCGCAGCCTGCTTAAAAAAATTCACCCAGTCTTCATTGCCTACTAACCAGCAGAAAAAAACAGAGCCTAGCCGCTATTTATCTTCGGACTAAGCTTATTTTATTTCAGCTTCCTGATCTTATCGCCAGTTATGTTCGTTTAACCTGAAACCCTTCCGCCGGAAAAGGTCCAGACAGACTTCAACAACCTTTTCGTCATAAAGCTTGCCCTGGTTGACTTCTATTTCAGCCAGAGCTTCCTCCAGGGTATGAGCCTCACGATAAGGTCTGAATGTAGACATAGCTTCAACCACATCAGCCACAGCCAGAATCCTGGCTTCAATCAGGATTTGCTCGCCCCGTAAACCCCGTGGATACCCAGACCCGTCCATTCTCTCATGGTGTTGGTAGATTATTTCAGCTACAGGCCAGGGTAAATCTATATCCTTGAGAAGTTCATAGCCGAGGACCGGATGGTTTTTTATCAATCCCCACTCGCTCTCATTCAGATAGCCGGGCTTACTCAGAATTTCAGAGGGGACGATGATTTTGCCAATATCATGAATTTGAGCGGCCAGCCGGAGGGTGTCAATTTGCTCGGGTAATAGCCCCATTTCTGTAGCAATAGTTCTGGCCAGTTCGGCTACCCGTTTCTGATGGCCAGCGGTGTAGGGGTCTTTAATATCCACAATTTTGTTAAGAATGGCTATCGTAGCTCCAAAGGCTTTTCTTAGTTTTATTAGCGTTTCATTAAGTCTGTCTTCAACTTTCTTGCGCTCGGTAATATCGTGGATCAGGACTATTTCAGCAATCTTTCCTTCATATTCAATAAAATTAAACTCAACCTCAACTTCAACCACCTGGCCTTTTTTGTGAAGAAGAGAAAATTCTAATTTTCTGGAAATTGCAGGATTTTGCAGCCGCTCCTGGTAGAGGCTTATGATTTTTTCTTTTGTCTCTTCTGGTAAATATCCAGCGATTGCCGTTTCTAAAACTTCCTCGGGGCTGTAGCCAAAAGTGTCAAACACTGCCGGACTGGCAAACTTGATGATTCCATTCTGGACAATAAACACCGGGGTCCGGGCCTGTTTGATGAGGCTAGAAAGAATCCTTTCCTTTTCCTGCAGACGGCTTTGCGATTCAATAAGTTCACTAATATCGTGGGTCACTCCTATTATTCTCTTATCCTTATTTTCAGTCGAACTCAACCGAAGATGAGCAGTTCGACCGGTGCGGCTTTCAACCTCCACCGGTCCAAAGACGCTTGAATTCTGGTTTTTAAGAGCTTCTCTCCACCATTCTCTAAGACCTTCTTTTCCCTCAGGCTGAACCATCAACTCAATAAATTCCGGGGCAGAGACTGAAGCCATTTCTGCTTCTTCAAGACCGACAAGCAGAGTAAAAGCCTTATTGCAGTATTCAAATCGGTTCCCATTAATTACAAAGATACCATCTTTTGATTTTTCCACCAGAAGCTTACATAAATCTTCTTTTAGTTTAAAAAGAATTTTCTTCCTATCCATGGTATTTTTGTTTGAGGCCTGGAGCTTATATCTATTAGACACTCTCCTTAGCCCATTTTCCTGAAAGCCTTATATCAAGTTTCAAAAATAACTGATAAAAAAATCTAACCGCTTCCTTAATCTTAGCTTTTATAAAGCAACTCCTTTATTCATGTCAAGAAAAATATATGGTATAAAGAAAATTAAATCTGATATCAAAATTGATAAATTATTAATTCTTTCTCGTAATAAAAAAGCGAAGGTGCTCGATTGGCCGCTCGCTTAAAGCCTGAGGATGAGACCACTGTCTGAATTTATGGTACGTCTCAGGCTCATTTTCTATCCTTAAAACCCCTGTCCGGTAAGCTGGAGACCAAAAAAGACCAGAATAGTTAGAATGGTCAGGACAAAAGTGACGCTTATGGATTCCTCAGATTGCAGCTTGTAGCGAGCCAGAATGGCTCCGGCGATGATGGCTGGGGGCATAGAAGCCTCTATTAAAACCGAAAGAAAAATTGTTCGCTCGGCTGAACTCAGGGCTAAAATTATAAGCAATGCCGGTAGAACCATTCTTAAAATAGCTACCTCGGCGAGCTTTCTCAACTCAAAGTGCTTCAGCGAGGTTCTGGTTCCAAAATATATCAACATTAGCGGTAAAGACCACCAGCCCACAGAAATAAGAGTTGAAGTGAAGCCTTTCGGCAGTCTTAGGCCAACTAAAACCAAGGCTGCGGCCAGAAGGTTGGCCACTACCGGCGGATACCTTAAACTCTGCCCCAGGGCCTGAGCCGGGGAAGCGCCGGCCCGGTGGCGCCTATTGATGAAAAAAATTGACAGTGGCAGAACCAGCATGAAATTAACCTGCGAAAAAATAACGGCTGGGGTCAGGTCAGACAGGAAAAGCCCGACCAGAGGAAAACCCAAGGCTGCCGTGTTGGGGAAGACGGCCAGGACAGTCAGGGCAGTGGCCCAGTCAGCCTCCTTACGAATAAACAGCCGCCAATAAATCAGAGAAGAAATCAGGTTCAGGGCAATGACTGCCAGAACGAACAGGAGCACTATTCGAACTGAAAGGAGGTAGCTGAGGTCCTTACTGGCCACCGAACCAAAGACAAAGAAAGTCAGAAGAAGATCATTGGCCAGAAAACCAAGTATTTCAAAAAGTCGGGGCCGGTCATATATCTGACGCAGCAGATAACCAGTTATTATCAACAAAAAAATGGTCAGAACGCTCATCCTAAACGCCTTTCCCGGCTTAAACCGGCTTCCTTCCTCAAAAATCCAGTCATTGGAGATGGTCTATAGGATAGCTGACCTAAAGGAATTTAACAACCAGTTTAACCAGTGCCCGGTGGTTAAGGGGTTGAAAGCCCGATTTTTTCTTTTTTCCCGGCCTGATTCAGAACTCATCTTCTTGAACGCCAGGCCCAACCTGAAAGAAAATTAAGCTTGACTTTAATTAAGTGAAGAATTAATATCTTTCCTTGATAAAGAAAACCCTTCAGAGCAGCCTGAAAAAGGAAATTTAAAGAGGATGAGCGAGAAGAATTTTCTTTCTTTTTTCCACACCATTAAGTCTTTTTTACTTAATTCCCCCAATTTAATCATAAAAACATCATAATTTGAGGGAGGTCATCATGCCATTAACTACCTGGCTTATTATTATCGGGGCGGGCATTGTTTTTCTGGGCCTGGTCAGCCTGCTACTGGCTATGCAATACCGGAAAGTGGGACCTAACGAGGTTCTCATCATCGCTGGCGGTCGGAAGAGAACGGTTACCCTCCCCGATGGCACAAAGATGAAGGTTGGCTATAGATACAAGCTGGGGGGAGGTACTTTTGTCTGGCCATTTGTGGAAAGGGTTTATGCCCTACCACTTGAAGTCATCACTATCTATATAAAAACTCCAGAAGTTCTGACCCACGGCGGGATTCCCATTCTGGCTGAGGCTTCAGCTCAGGTTAAGGTGGACTCTACTGAGCAGGCCATCAGACTGGCAGCCGAGCAATTCCTGGGCACCGGCAAAGAAGGAATCCGTGACGTGGCCACCAATGTTCTGGAAGGCAAAGTGCGGGAAGTTATCGGAACCATGACAGTGGAAGAGATTTACCGGGGCCGCCAGGAATTCTCCCGTCGGGTGGTGGCAGCGGCCCGGGAAGATCTTGGCCGCATGGGTTTAGTTATCCTGTCGTTTTCTCTCAAGGATATAAGCGATACCCAGGGTTACATCGATGCCCTCAGCAAACCGGTTATTGCTGCGGCTAAAAGAGATGCGGCCATCGCTCAAGCCGAAACCGAAAAAGAAGCCATCATCAAGTCTTCTCAGGCCAGAAAAGAGGCGGAAGTGGCAAGGCTGCAGGCCGAAGCTCAGATAGCCAAAGCTCAGTGGGAAAATGAGGCTAAGAAGGCTGAATCCCAGACCTTTGTCAATCAGAAGAAAGCCCAGGCCGATTTCTCCTATGAGCTGGAGAGAAACAAATTAGCTCAGGAAATCAAGAAGGAAGAAGCTAAGGTCAAACAGATTGAAAAAGAAGAAGCCATCAAGATTGAAGAGCTGGAAATCCGCCGCAAGGAAAAAGAACTGGAGGCTAATGTCCTCAAGCCGGCTGATGCCCGCAAATATCAAATCAAAGCTGAAGCTGAGGCTGAAGAAGCCAGGCTGAGGTCAGAAGGAAAAGGTAAGGCCGAAGCCATGAAGCTGGAAGCTGAAGCCAGGGCTGAAGAAATCAGGCTGCGCGGCCTGGCTGAAGCCGAAGCCATGATGAAGAAAGCTCAGGCCTGGGAAAGATACAACGAAGCGGCTCTGCTGGAAACCTTTATCCAGGTTCTTCCCGAACTAGCTAAAGCTATTGCTGAGCCATTATCCAGGGTGGATAAGATTGTCATAATCGGTGGCGAAAAAGGGCTAGGTACCAATCAGATAACCGGCCAAATAACCCAAATTATGGCCCAGATGCCGGAAGTTCTTAAGACTCTAACGGGCGCTGACCTGAGCAAATTCCTGCGGGATAAGCTGGGCAGCGCAGCCGAAAAAGCTTCCGAGTCTGCGGAAAAGAAAACCGAGAAGAAATAAATTCTGGATAAAGCAGGAAAGCCATGGTTTCAGAAAGAGTAACCAAAATAGGAGCTTCTCCCACCTTAAAGATTGCGGCCAAAGCCAAGGCTATGAAAGCCGAAGGCATTGACGTAGTGGATTTGAGCGTGGGAGAACCAGATTTTCCGACACCGGATAATGTCAAAGCTGCCGGCATAAAAGCCATAGAACAGAATTTCACCAAGTACACCGAAAACGATGGAATTCCGGAATTAAGAAAGGCCGTCTGCAAAAGGCTGAAAGAAGATTATGGGCTGGATTATAAACCAAACGAAGTTCTGGTCTCCAGTGGCGCCAAGAATTCCCTCTTTAATCTGGTTCAGGCCATTGTCAATGAAGGTGATGAGGTTATCATCCCGGCTCCTTACTGGGTTACCTATCCGGAGTGCGTCAATCTGGCCAAGGGCAAACCAGTTATCGTGGAGACGAGAGAAGAAGACGGCTTTCTGCTGACTCCGGAAAAGCTGCGGGCAGCCATCTCGCCTTCAACCCGGGCCCTAATCTTAAACAATCCCAGCAACCCGACCGGCGCCACCTACAGCCGGCAGCAGTTAGAAGCTCTGGCTGAAGTCATCAGGAAAGAAGACATCTATATCATCGCTGACGAGATTTACAGCCGCCTGGTTTACGACGGCTTCCAGTTTGTCAGTTTCGCCGCCCTCGGCGAGGACATTAAGAGAAAGACCATTATCATCACCGGTGTTTCCAAGAGCTATTCCATGACCGGCTGGAGAATCGGGTTTGCGGTGGGACCGGCCGAGATTATAAGCGCCATGTCCAAGATTCAGAGCCATACCACCTCAAACGCCTGCTCCATTTCACAGAAGGCGAGTGTGGAAGCTCTGGATGGACCGCAGTATGAAGTGAACCGGATGGTGGCTGAGTTCCAGAGGCGGCGAAATTACGTGCTGATGAGACTGCAGCAGATTCCCGGCCTCTCCTGCTTCAAGCCGCAGGGGGCTTTCTACCTTTTCCCGAATGTCAGCTCTTATTACGGAAAAGAAGCAGGCGGAATTCAGATCAGAAACTCCTATGGACTGGCCTACTATCTGCTAAAAGAAGCCCGGGTTGCCATCGTGCCCGGTGATGCTTTTGGTGCTGATGATTACATAAGAATTTCCTATGCCACTTCCATGGCTAATCTGGAAGAAGGAATGGACCGGATAGCCGAGGCCATGAGCAAGCTGAAAACGGCCAGGAAAGTCAAGAAAATCTATCTGCAGAATTATGTGACGCGAGTGAAGAAGCCGGTTCCGGTGGAAGTGGTGGCTGAGACCAAGCGGCGCGATGCTCTGGTGCCGGAGATGGAAAGCTATCTTGGCTACGAGAATTACTATGAGTGGAACGCTAACATTAACGGCACGATTGTCCAGCTGCGGACCAATGTCGGACATCTCTACGATTTCTGGGTAGAGAACTGGTTCCCAGGCCAGATTGAAGCCGGTCTGGAGCCCCATGCTGTGATTTACGCCGTGGACAACGTGCCGGGAAGAGAGCCCCGCGCCTTCTATCATCCAGAAACACGAACCGGGCTGCTGGTCAACACTGACAATTATGGTGCTCTGAGAAAATTAGCCTTTGGTATGGTCCTGGACTCCCAGGAACATCTGGGAATAAACGCGGTTCGCGGTATGGCCGTGGCTTGGGATGGAAACGCTCTGGTGCTGGTCGGTCAACCTGGAACCAGGAAAACCGAACTGTTCTTTGAACTGCTCAAACAGCCCAGGATGCAGGCTCAGACAAACGAAATTCTGTTCGTGCGTTTTTCAGGAAGCCGGGTGGTGGCAGATAGCGTGGAAAGAAAATTTTACATCCCGACCAATACCGTGGAACTTCACGAGCGGCTGGCTAAGCTTTTTGACCACAGCAAGTGCGAAAACGTGGTAACCAAGCGCGAAGACTGCACTGACCGCACCTGTCCACTTCAAGATGAATGCCGCCTGGATAAAGGAGCACCTTACTGCTTCAGAGCCTCGGCTGAAGCTCATGCCATGCTGGACCCGAACTGGATAGCCGGACCGCAGAGCTTGGCCCGGAGAACCACGCTCAAGACCCTGGTCATCCTGAGAAACGACCAGGTTTCACCGGCGGTGGTGGAACTGGGAAAAGATGAAGCCCTGCGCATCCTGGAAAGTGGAGAACCCTCAGGCGCTGTTAAGGCTGTTTCAGGCAAGGCCCAACCGTTTTTCAACCCTCACCTGTTGGTTATTAACGAAGAAAAACTGGCCCTGCAGAGGATGTTCTTCAGTCGGCTTTTAGACCAGGTCAAGTGCTATCTGGTGAACAGCGGTACTGCCAAAATTGAAGACTTGCTCCGCCTTCTCTAAAAATGGCGACACAAACTATATTTCCTTTTTTCCCCTGAAAATCGGGCCACTGAAAATGGGGAGACAAATTTTATTTCCTATTTTTATTGGCTAATTTCGTAAATCTTCAATAAAAATAAAAATTGCTCACTTTCAAACAGAAACATTAATTAATCTTGCTGGCCGGTCTACCTTTTTTCCGATGGAAAAATGAGCACGTAACAGGTAAAACGCAGGGCACTTTCTAATCTTGCTTTTTCAAAGTCCACCATGGGTTGGTTTAACTCTATTGGTTTATCTTTATTTGAATGGTTATAAGAGGGCCCACCAGCTAACCAGCCTGTTTTCTTTCTTTTCCCCTTAAGACAGGTCCGGTTATTTTCGTATATCAATTGGCCTCAGTGGCCTTGATACCTAAATCGGTGCTAACCTGACAACCGGCACAAAACTGGTCGTAACCCATATATTTCCAGTTTTTTTAAAAATTAAAAATTAAAAACAGGGTATCCTTGCCTGCCACCCAATCAATAAAAACAGTTTCCCACACCTAGCAGTTCCATCGTTTCAATTTTATTCTTGCGTGGCTTATATATTCAGCTCAATAAATAGACCAGCGACGGGTAATAAATCCATCCCGTATTTCTTTCCAGCTTCCCAGTACTTCATCAGCTAACCGGTTTATTTCCTGGCGAACACGGGAAACTTCCACGCCCCAGAGTTCAACGTTCACGGCCTGCGGTTCGGTAATAGGCTCGTTGATGGAGCTAACCATGTAAACATAGGTTTGTTTAACTTCAGGAAAAGTCTGAACAATTCGCTCAGCTATCAGCTGGCTCATGATGCTGTAAATTTTTCCCACGTGACTGACCGGGTTTTTACCAGCCACTGCTTCCAGACTCATGGGGCGGTAGGGCGTAATCAAACCGTTGGCTCTATTGCCCCGGCCGACCTGGCCGTCATCGCCAGCTTCAGCGCTTGTCCCGGTAACGGTCAGGTAAACTGAATTTTCTGTGTCCGCGTGGTTTAAAACCACACCTACGCGGCGCTTCGTATAGCGGGGAACAAAATCTTCCAGTAAGAAGCGGCTAACCTCCTTCTTCATTTCTTCATACTGCTCGCGCCCGAGCACCTCTTTATCCACAAAAGCTGCGGCTATGGTCAGAGTAATATCATCATACTTTCTGACACCCATAACTTTGATATCTTCGCCGAGCGCCGGGAATTTCTGCTTGCCTTCCGGGCTGTTAAGGAATTTTTCGGTTTCAATGACCAGCCTTTCCAGGTCGCTCAGCGGGGCATAGCCAACAGCCAACGAGGTGTCGTTGGCCCGGGGTGGTTGCTCGTTGTCCTCAAAGATGCTGACCAGGTCATCGCTGCCCGGCCGGATCAGAAGAGAGACATCAAGGTGCTCTTCCCTGAGATTGCGCACCTGGCTCATCAGCCAGGCTTTAATTCTATTTTCGAGCTTGCCGCGGTCGAAAAGGATTTCATTGTCTATTTTTTCAGCCGCCCGCCCGACAATATAAACCTTAATTGGTTCAGTCACCCTGCCACCGCCAAAGTCAGCCCTGGAGCTTCCACCAACCAGGACTGCCTTATCAACATTGTGGTGAAGAATGCGGCCTCTTTTTTGACGATAAATTTCCGAAAGGGTAATAGAGAGCTCTTCTGCCGCTCCATCGCAGAGTGAATCCGGATGACCCTTTCCCTTTCTTTCCACTATTTCTACCGGCATCTCATCAGCCAGAAAATCCCGCCCTTCCCTCGCTTCAAAATAATATCTGGACATGATAACCTCCATTACTTCAATAAAATTTCTGGAACGGTTACCAGGCGGGAATGATTTTGGGTGGAAGTCGCAAACTTTCTTAGTGGAACATCTCCCACCGCGGTCTCCGCTCCAATTTTTCTGGCGAGGCGCCTCTCTTCTGCTCGAGAGGAGCGGGACCTGGTGGCGATGCTCGCTTTCGCCCCACTCCCCTCATCTTTCGTTCCTGCCGAAGCCGGAACTCAACGCTTTTGGCACCTTACTCCCGAAGGAGCAGGTTGCCGGGCTTCATCGGGCGCGTCAACCCTCTGCCTCTCTGGATGAGAGGATGAGAACGCCAGCGCCACGCTAATTATAGAACAACAATTTAATTTCAACAATATTTTCCTAAAAATTTTTTAATTTTTTTCTTTCCTTTTTTCTTTTTTTTTATAGCTTTCGCTTTTTTTTTACCGATATTTTTTCCCGGGCCAGCCTTCTACGAAGCTAATATGCGTGCCTGACCTGACCAATTTTAAAGCCAGCAGGAGCTCAATAACACAAAATAAAAGCTAATTAATTAAACAAAAAGCTTCAGCCGAAACAAAATGCTTTTCTCGATAATAAATATGCCTCATAAATTCTTGAGCCAGGATTTGAACCTCAAGTTCATTGACCATCAACCAAAACCCGCTTAACCCGCGTGCGGTAATCAAGCGGATTCCCGCTGAAGACGACCAGGTCCGCATCCTTTCCTGGCTCAAGACTGCCAATCCTGTCCGCCACACCCATGACCACGGCCGCATTTATGGTCAGAGCTTTAAAAGCTTCCTCTTCCGGAAGACCGCCCCTAACAGCCAGGGCAGCTATGAGCGGCAGCTCTTCCAGAGCGCCCAGCCCGTACTGCACTTCGCTCTGTAGGATAATCTTCACCCCGGCCCGGTGCAACTTAGCTGCGTTGCTAAGGTCTAGTCTCTCTGTTTCGGTCCTTTTCGGGCCTATACCCATGGGTCCAACAATCACCGGTATTTTCCTTTTAGCGAGCTCCTGAGCCACCAGGTAGCCTTCAGCACAACCAATAAAAACAGCTTTAAGCTTAAACTCATCCACCAGGCGCAGGGCGCCACTTATATCATCAATCCGGTAGCACTCAATAAATGCCGGCAGTTCTCCCCGGACCACCCTGGCCAGCGCTTCAAGTTTGAGGTCTTTTTTTGGCTCACCACTCTCAACAGCCGCTTTTCCAGATTTTTTAGCCTCAGCTGCTTTCTTTTCGTAAGCAGCCCATTTTTCAGCATATTCCTTGGCTTCCAGAAGGGCCTGTCTGACAACGTAAACGTTGCCCATGCGTGTCGATGGAAGACGGCCCTTTCCTCCAAAGGCTTCTTTAGGACCTTCGCCAATAGAAAACTTTACTCCAGCTGGAGCTTTTAAAACCATCTGTTCCACCGTCTTGCCTCTGAGCTTGACCACTGCTGCCTGACCACCAATAACTGACCTTCTTCCCGGACAGACCAGGGCAGAAGTAAGCCCGGCTCTTCTCACCTGGGCAATTCTTTTATCAAAAGGGTTAAGGGCATCTATCACCTGAAGCTGAGCCACGTTGGGTTCAGAAAGTTCCTCATTCTCGCTGCGGCCAGTTTCATCTGTAAGACCAAGGCTGGAATGAGCATCAATCAAGCCCGGCAGAACCCAGCCATCTAGTTCTTCTATAACCTCCGCTCCGGCCGGCACTGATAAATCTTTCCCAACCGCTTTAACCTTCCCGCCCTCAACAATAATCATTCCATTCTCTACAACCGGACCAGCCATAGTCAAGATGTGGCCGGCTTTTATAACCATAGTTTTTATCCTCTTGCTAGCTGCCACCTGGCTTGAATCGTCAGGATGGCTTAAGAGATAGGTGGCAAGAAGCGAAGGTCCCGGGCGGTAAAAAGCAGAAAACACAGGCTCGGCAGCCGCACCCGTAGAAGAGCCGCCGTGCAGAGAATAAATTCTTGAAGTAACGACAAAGTCAGAAGGCATAGAAGAAAGGTCTGGATATTTCTTTTCGGCTGCTAACAGAGCAGAAGACATCACCAAAATAATCAGCAGAACCGACAAGATGCCACTTAATTTTCTTGTCTGGTGTTTTTTAATCATGGCTGCTTTCCCCTTTCTGATTTTCATCTCATGTTTTGTGTTCATTTTTACTGTTTACAATTTTTATTGTTAATAATTTTAACTTCGCTTACTGGCACTCTTTTTCTTTCGCTCATTTTTTTCTCAAGCAAATTTCTTGCTGGTCAGTCATCCTGGACGCTCAGTTGGCAGTTTTCTCCAGCTTCGGATTCCGGTAAACCTCGCGACCATCAATGAACACTCGGAGCGCCTCCTGCCGCACATCAAAAAGGTCTCCGCTCCAGACGACCAGGTCCGCATCTTTCCCCTTCTCCAGACTTCCTACCCGGGCATCCAGCCCCATCAGCCTGGCTGGATTGATGGTTATGGCCCGAAGCGCCTGCTCCGGGTCCATCCCGTATTTTACGGCAATGGCCGCCTGCGTTCTCAAAAAAGGCTGTTGCACTACGTCAGCATCGGTCATAATGCAGACAAAGACGCCCTTCTTAACCAAAAAATCTGCCAGGTTAATAAGCTGGTCATTATCGTCATAGACAATCATTCTTGGTCCAACTACCACCGCCACGTCATTTTTGGCCAGTTCTTCAGCCACTTTGTAAGCTTCCTCAGCATGCGCCAAGGATAATTTTTTGAATTTAAATTCCCGGTGAAGGCGCACAGCCGTCATAATGTCGTCTGCGGGCCCTACATGAATATGAACCGGAAGCTTTTGCTCCAGCACCAGAAGCATGGCTTCTTTCTTTAGATCGTGAGCCGGAGGCTGAGCTTCTGGGTTTTTCTTTTTCTCTCGCTCGTAAGCAGCCAGCGCCTTCCTGTATTCTTCAGCTTCTAACATCGCTTTCCTTACCAGGTAAGCTGTGCCCATTTTAGTCATGGGCATCTGGCCCTTCTGGACATAAGCCCCTTTGCGACCGAGAGCCATTTTCATGTCAGCCGGGAAAAGAATACACATCTCATCAACCGTTTTCCCCCGGAGCTTAAGCACCGCCGACTGTCCGCCTATGACATTACCCGAACCAGGTCTGACTACGGCCGTGGTTACGCCTTCAGCCACGGCGTTCAAAAACTGGTGGTGGTCAGGCCCCACGCCCCCTGGGTGAATTGAATCTATTATCCGGAGCTGGGGGGTTACCGGGTCCGTCATCTCATTATCTTCAGTTACACCGCCGCTCGGGCCAAGGCCGAGGTGTGAATGAGCATCAATTAGGCCAGGCGTGATTAAACAACCAGAAACATCAATCACCCGAGCCCCGGCCGGAATTTCTACCCTGTCGCCTATCTCGGCGATACGACCGTTTCTGATAAGAATGACGCCGCGGTCAAAATTCTGCCCCGCGGCAGTCAGAATCCGCGCCCCGCTCAGGGCGATGATTTCATCTGGGGCATCAGCTGAATGGTCTGCTGAAAAAGAAATCTCTGAGAGAAAAAGTAGAATAACTAAACTGAAAAGAATAATTGAAGTTTTTTTCCAGCTCGTTTTAGGTTTTTCCTTTTGAATCATCTCCTCCGCTCCTTTATTTCAATTATTACCTTGTTTTCTGAATTTTTTGTAATATGACTTTCCTTGCTGATTTTACCTTATTACCCGATTATTTTATTAAAAAAATTCGTTTTTTAACCACAGTTTTAACCTCTGGCCCTTAAAGTTTAGCTTTACAAATTTTTTACTTATCTTGTAAAAACCCCTCATTATTAAATCAAACTCAACCTGGAAATCCTACCTTTGCTTTTTCCTTCTGCTAAAATAATCATTCATTGAATCTAATCGTCTAAATAAACCCGCCTCGCTCTACAGAAGCAAATTTTATTTCAAAAAGATATTGACTTTAAGGTCGGAGCTGAATAATATATCAGTGTTACGAAATTAAAATTCGTAATACCAGGACGAATCATGTGCTTGACAAGTGATAGGAGATGTTCCCAGAAACTCCAGCTCGTCTGTCTGGCCACGTGCTTATTTTTATTGCTGATTGGCTCAGCTGGGCTGGCTTTCCCATTTTCTCAGCCAAAAGACCAGCCGGTCTCTTTCCCCAAGAGCAAAGAATTTCTGGCTCAAATCAGGTCAGAAGAGACCGGCATTAATGCCGGATATTTAACTGGCATCCAAACTGATAGTTCAACTTACAGCGTCTCAGCCTCTGAAGTTGAAACCTTAGAAACATCATCCTGCGCCACAAAAAATACAGCCGATACTCAGGCTAGCGACACCCAGCCTTCCTCTTCAACTGAGAAAAAACATAAAAAATCCACTTCCGACAAATCTAACAAAAAAGAAAAAGCTCCTGCCGGCACAGAAGAAGAAATAGCTCAATCCCCTCAGTTCCGACCGCACGAAGAAATCATCGTTACCGCCACTATGTCTCCGCTCGAAGTTAAAAACAGCACCGTTTCTACCTCGGTAGTTACGCAAGAGAAATTGGCTGCAACCAATGTTTCCAACGCCCTTAATGCCCTGCTATTTGAGCCAGGCATTTTTATCATGAGAACGGGCAACTTCGGACGTTCAGATGTTGAAATCCGTGGCCTGGGGCAGCGCGGTCAGAGAATCGGCGTTATGGTGGATGGTCGGCCGGAGAAAATGGGCATTTTTGGCTGCGTGGTTACCCAGACTTTTCCTTTTGATAATGTTGACCGTCTGGAAGTGGTGCGTGGACCCAACTCGGTGTTTTATGGCTCAGACGCTCTTGGTGGGGTGGTAAACATCATTACTCACACACCCGGCCGTGGCTTTGAGAACGAAATCGTAAGCTCCTACGGCTCTTTTGACACCAGACGGGTTAACCTGCGCCACGGAGCCGGCTTGGAAAAGTTTAAGTATTACCTGACTTATGACCACAACCAGAGCGACGGCCACTTATCCAGCTCGGCCTACCGGGGAGATAGCTTTACGGGCAAAGCCATTTACCAATTCTCTGAAAAGTGGGCTCTGACCCTAAGCGGCAAGTATTACGATGGCCTCAAACACGAGCCCACCATACTCTACCCCAACCCGCCAGCCGAAAACTGGTTTGATTACAAACGCGGGGCCGCTGACCTGACCTTGACTCGCCACTCCGACCTGTCCGACCTGAGCTTCAAATTTTATACAGATTTTGGCCGTCACCGTTTTTCAGACGGCTGGAACTCCCGCGACCGTGTCTATGGCACCATCCTGAAATATACTTTCTCAGGCTGGAAAAATAACCAGCTCACCCTGGGCACCGATTACCGCTACCTCGACGGCCAGAGCTTCAACTTCCCTGTCGGTTCCTGGCACAGGAGCGAAGGTGGGTTTTTCTTTTACGATCAATTTACTTTCAAGCAAAAGCTCATCCTGACCGGTGGAGTGCGCCTGAATATAGATTCCGTCTATGGTACAGCTTTTGCTCCAAGCGCAGGTCTGGTTTTCTTCCTCACGGAGAACACTTCCCTGAGAGCTCTGGCCAGTAAGGGTTTCCGCTCACCTCAGCTTAATGAGCTTTATCTTTTCCCTTCTTCCAATCCGGACCTCAAGCCAGAAACCCTGTGGAACTACGAAGTCGGCCTGAACCAGCGTTTTCTAAAGGGCTTTGATTTCGGACTGACGCTTTTTACCATGAGGGGGAAAGACTTCATAGAGCTTCGCCCGAACCCCACTCCGCCGCCGATGTACCGCCTGACCAACATCGGCACCTATCGGGCCAAAGGACTGGAAGCTACGTTCAGCGGTCAGCTAACTGACGGCCTGAAGCTGACGGCCGCCGGAACTTACCTGGACCCTGGCACCAACACGCAGGGCAAAGCAGGGCAGAAGTACGATTTAATATTAATTTTCTCTAGAGGGAAAATATTCCAGGCTGCATCAGCCCAGTACGTTACTGATTATTATGCAGGCAACAACAAGACGCAGAAACTTCCTTCCTTTTTCCTGCTGAACTACAAAATCGAATGGAAATTTACCCGGTATCTGTCTGCTTTCCTGAACCTGGACAACCTGTTGAATACTAAATATCAAATTTATGTCAACCTGAGTGAGGCCGCTGGCCCCTACCCGATGCCAGGTCGGTCAGTTTATATAGGTTTGAAAATAACACCATGATAAAGAAGATTTGGTTAAATGGCAGAAATGATTTATGTAAATTAAATTTCACAGCCAGGTGAGGCCAGCCAATGAACCCTAAGAGGAACTTTGAATTACTTCTTGGCGGGTTGTTCTTAGCCCTAGCACTGGGCCTGCCACCTGCCTTTCACCTGGTTGGACTGGGCAGTACTTTTCTGCCGATGTTTTACCCGGTCCTTATGGCCGGTTTCCTTTTACATTTTCGGGTCTCTGTGCCATTAGCCGTGATGGCACCGCTGCTTTCAGCCGCCTTAACAGGCATGCCGCCATTTTATCCGCCGATTGCCTTCATCATGATGGCTGAAGGCCTGGTCATGACTTTGTGTCCTTATTTCCTCTACCAGAAATGGCATCTTCCTCTGTATGTTGCGCTGAGCATCACTATGGTGGCAGAAAGGCTGGTTCTTTTGCTGGCCACCTGGATTATGGCTGACTGGCTTAAGCTACCTGGTGCGGTCCTCGGACCAACCAGCTTGCTTAAAGGCCTGCCAGGGCTTATCGTTATTTTTCTTATCGTGCCGCCGCTTGTAGCTGGCCTGAAGGATAAAATCAAACAAATGCCCTTCTTGCAGGAAGAAAGCTCAGCTGAAAGCTAAAATTGAATAATAGGAGTTGAGTTAAATGAGCAGAAGCGAGCTACTGGCTTCAAACAGCCGGTTAAATAACACCGAGACATCTCTCACTTCAAATGGCAGCTCACGCAACAATACAGACCTGGCTCTCTGCAGGTCTTGCTGCGAGGCCGCCGACCTCAGGAAAGAAGTTTTAAGCCGGCAGCTTTTCTTCGACCAGGTAGCTGAAGCCTGGGAAGAAGAGCACAGAGAAAGCGCGCCTGATTCTAAAATGGCCAGGCTTCTGGAAAGGCTGGAACTCAAGCCTGGCCAGATGGTGCTTGACGCCGGATGCGGCACCGGCCGCCTGGTGCCCTTTATCAGCGGGAAAATTGGTCCTGAAGGGAAGCTGATAGCTGTGGATGTTTCTTCTAACATGCTTAAAATCGCCAGGCAGAAATTCAACTTCCACAACGTGGTCTTCATCCAGGCTGATGTCTGCGAACTTGATGCTGCAGAACTTTTTGACCGGGTCATCTGCCTGTGCCTTTTCCCTCATCTTCCGGATAAAGAACGCGGTTTGCGTGCTTTTAAAAATTACTTAAAACCAGACGGGCAGCTCATCATCGCCCACACAGCCAGCCGCGAAGAGGTAAACAGCTATCATGCCCGGCTCCCAGAGCCAATCTGTTACGACCAGCTACCAGACAGAAATCAGATGATAAACCTTTTGCAAAAGACCGGCTTCAAACTGCTGGAGCTTGAAGAAAGCGACGTGTATTTCTTGCGGGCCACACCAGGCTGAGTTTCCGGTTTCTGAGCGGCTGTGAGCCAGAGCAGATTTAAAGGAGCCTGAAAGGAAAGAAATTTAGCGAAAACGAGGCTTGATGTTCTTTCTACTTTTCATCTGGTTTTAATCTGGCTCAAAGGCTGGTAAAACTTTTCAGATGTCCTGGTTAATTTTTTGATTTTCAGGTTAACTGTTTCAGGAAAATAAATTACGCTGATGGAAAAAATAAAGCTCACAGCCTGGAAAATAATTTTCATAAACCGCCTAATAAATGCTATTTTAAAACCTGGTAACAACCCCAGATAATTTTAAAAGAAGGAATTCAGATGAAAAACGCCGTTGGCCGGACCAGCCTCAGGCTTGACCCAAGAACCGAGCTGCTGTGTTTTCTGGCCGTGATGGCTTTTGTGGTGCTGCTTCCAGCCGAGGCACCTCTCTGGAAATCTGCCGGACTGTTTTTCCTGCTGCTTGTTGGTGGGTTTGCCTTTGCCCCTCAGCCGGTTAAATTTTTTAATTTATTCAGAAAGATAGCTCTAGTTCTCATCCCCTTTATCTTTTTTCTTCTGATTGTATCCTTGTTATTTTCAAAAGAGCCAGCCAAGAAGGTTTTTTTCTACATTGCTCAAGTGGGCTTACGCAGTCTGGTAGTAGTGGCGGCTAACCTGGTCTTTATTCTGAGTCAGAGATCCGAAGACCTGCTGGCTGCCATAAGCCAGGCAAAAGCGCCGGCTGTCGTCATTCAGCTTCTAAATTCTGGCCTTCGCTTCTCGCACATCTATACCAGAGAAGCAACCAGTTCCTTCAGGGCAAAGCTGGCTCGGGACAGATGTAGACGGCCTTTTTTTGAAAGATTAAAAATTACTGGCTTAATCATAGAAAAAATATTCTGGCGAGCCATAGAGCGCAGCCAGCGCATATATGCGGCTATGCTTTCCCGGGGTTATGACGGCCACTTTTATTTTCATCGACAATTCAATCTGCGGCTGATGGATATAGTGGTGCTGACTAGTTTTCTGGCTCTGCTCTTTGCCCTGGCCTTGATATGAGGAGAAAAAAGGAGGAAGACCTTGCCTGGCGCAGAAATCATTGAAGCCAATAACCTGAGCTATCGCTTTCCGGATGGAACACTAGCGCTTCGTCAGGTTTCCCTGGTAGTCAAGGAAAAAGAACGGGTGGCTATCATGGGGCCAAATGGTGCCGGGAAATCCACCTTGCTTCTCCTGCTGGATGGGCTGCTGGCGGGAGAAGGCCAGATAAAAATCCTGGGCACAGAAGTGAGGCGCAGGAATTTAAAGTTCATCAGGTCAAAAGTTGGTCTGGTTTTTCAGAATCCTGACGACCAGCTTTTTATGCCTTCTGTGCTGGATGATGTGATTTATGGTCTGTGCGCAAGGAAAAAATCCCTTGACCCGGAGGCCATAAAAAAAGCTGAGGAAATTCTGCGCCAGCTAAAAGCCGAGACCCTGGTCAACAAGTCAACTATGAGCCTCAGCCTGGGAGAAAAGAAAAAAGTTGCCCTGGCCGGAGTGCTCGTAATGGAACCAGAGGTACTTCTTCTGGATGAGCCAACTTCCGGACTGGACCCGGCCGCCAGACGCTGGCTGATAAGTTATCTTTCCGGGTTAAACCGGACGATGATTTTCACCACCCATAATCTTGAGCTGGCCAGCAGACTGGCTCATCGGGTAATTCTGCTCAATGCCGGCCGGGTGGTAGCTGACGGCCCGGCGGCAGAGATTCTCAGCGACGAAAAACTTCTTCTGGACAACGGACTTTAATATTATAGCGAGACTTAAATAACAAGATTTAGAGATATAAGAAAGAACAGAGCTTAAGAATTAGCTTAAACAGTTAACCCGGACTTTATAGCTGAATAAACCTGGTCAAGCAAAGCGGGAATGTCGTCTGTGGTTTTGCCGGTTACTTCAATCGGCCGGTGGAAAATAACTTTTATCAAACCGGAGCGCGGGAAAAGACGTCCCTTCGGCATAAGTTCAAAAGTGCCTTTTATGGTAACGGGAACAATCGGAGCACCGGCCGCCAGGGCCAGGAAAAATCCGCCCCGTTTAAACGGCTGTAGCTCACCGGTCCGGCTGCGGGTGCCTTCAGGGAAAATAAGAAAAGAATAGCCGCGTTCCTTCATAAGCCGGGCGGCCTCGTTAATGCTGCGCTTGCCGCCGCTGGCTCTTTTCCGGTCAACCGGAATGAAGCCGACAAAGCGCATTCCCGGACCAACAATCGGAAGGCGGAAAATGCTTTTTTTGAGAATGACCCGGATAAGCTGGGGAATGACATAAAAAAGAAGAGGCCCATCCAGAAAGCTCAAGTGGTTAGCCATAAAGACGTAGCTTTTCTGCGGATCTAAGTTTTCCAGTCCCTGAACCTCAATCTTCAGGGCCAGAATCCGGCGGCTTACACCCATAGCCCATCTGGCAACTCTAAGAAGCGGGTCACGTATGCCAAGTGGCCAGAACACCAGCAGCACCGGTGTCAACAATACCACCAGCACTACATAAAAAATTAGAAGAATTATCGTCCTTATTACCGCCATCATCCTAAGATGTTATCACAATAAAAAGAATTATTTTATATATACCTGAAAGCTAATTAACATTTCTACACTCGTTTTGATGACAAAAAAACAAAGAGCGGCTCCAAAAACTTCTGGCAATTTCATCGAGATAAAATTATAATCTGATAAAAATATTGAAATTTTATGTTTAATCATAAGACAATTTCTACAAAACTGTTCTGGATAATTGTCCTGTCAATATTTACGCTATTCTTGATAGCAGGATTAACTCTTAGCATTTTCACCTACTTTCCTAAAATTATGATTTTGGCTTTATTAATAATATTAGTTTTTCTTTTCAAGGCAGAAAAGAAATTTTTTAATGATTGGTTTCTGTTCTTATCCATAATCTATCTCGCGGATACAGCTCGGGGCTTGATTTATTTTTTAATCTCCCATTATCAGCTCCCAGTATATTGTGAGTATCCAATAAAACTGGAAAAACTTCTGTTGGGAACAGTTCCTTCAGTCTGGTTGCAAAATTTGCTTCTACCTGATGGCAACGCCGGATGGCTTGAAAAAATTCTGACCTTTTTTCATGGCACTCATTTCATAGCCTTCTTAATAGTTGGTTTTTTTATATGGATTAAAGATAAAGTCCAGTTTAATCTATACAAATTTTCTTTCTATACATTACTCCTGATAGGACTTAGTCTCTACGCACTGGTACCTACCGCTCCGCCCTGGATGGCTTCTGAGATGTTCAGTCTATTACCACGACTTGTTCATTTCAACCTCGAGCTTTATACTATTTATATCCCTGACCTCACTGCTGGTTTTAATACGGACCCGGTAGCGGCGATGCCCTCTCTTCACGCAGCTTTCCCTTTCCTTTGCAGCCTTATTCTTTGGAAAAAACTTAAATTTAAAGCCCTTCCCTTTTACCTATACACAGGAACCATAATATTTACCATTATTTATAGTGGAGATCATTATTTGGTTGACATCCTAGCCGGAGTGATCATTGCTATTATCAGTTACAAAATAGGTAATACATTTTTAATAAAAAAACGCCCAGGTGAATCTTGGCCTGATGCCTTTAACTGGAAAAGGCAAAAAAGATTAGCAGCAGGTCTAATTATCATCTTTGCTGGATTAATTACAGGACAAATAATAAAACCGGAACTAAAAGTGTATTATTCTCAATATAATCACTTAAAGTTCCCGGAATTCATCAATCATCCAGAAAAATCGGCTAATAATTATTCCATAGCTATATATCTTGGTGATTTCTATGCCCAGAGGCAGCAAAAGGAGACGGCTTTAAAGCATTATCTTGATGCCCAAAATCTAGCTAGAAACACCTATGAGAAAAGAACGGTAAAGGAAAAAATCAGGTCTCTAAACTTATATAATAAATCCGGTTTACAACAAAAATAGATATTTTACAGACAAACGCTCTGTTCCTTTTATATTTTTTATCAGTTCAAATTCCCCAAATTAGGTCTATTTTTCTGCAACCAGTAGCGATCTTTTAAAAAAATAAGGGCGGCCGCAGCCGCCCTTAAATCCAACCTTTAAATCAGTTATCAGCTTCCAGTGCCACCGCCTGTGCCGGTACCAGCAGCAGTACGAGGACCAACTACAATGTTACCGTTCCAGTTAACAATATCTTCGTTGAAATCTTTCATGGCTTTTACTTCATAAAGGCCAGCAGAAGGATCATTAGGATTATATTCGTAGGTAGGACCTTCCTGACCATCTCTTCCATTAGAAGCAACAACAAAGTCATCATCACCCCAGGTTTCATCTCCAAGTAATGTAATACCGTACACACCATCGCAGGCATCACGGGTATAAACATAGAAAGGATTTCCCCACTGGTCATTCAAGGGGACAACCTTTAAATAGAAACCCTGTAAAGCTGTCACAACATCATCGTTTGCCTGAAGAGCTCCTGTGTGTGCAGGCACATTACCTCTATCAGTGACATAATCCATTAACCCGGTAGCAATGGTGTTAACATCCTTAGTGGTCCCTTTCTGCTTGGCTCTCTGCAGGGCGCTCATGGCGTTGGGGATAAGCAGCGCGGCCAGGATACCGATGATGGCCACGACGATGAGCATTTCGATGAGGGTGAATCCTCTCATCTTTCTTAACATTTTAATACCTCCTTTTATTCTCGCCGACTATCCGCCGGCTGAGATGTTTTTCTCTTACGCCATTATATATGCAAACAATATGCCAGGTCAAACTGAATATTTATGTTATTGATAATAAACAAAATATAAAAAAAGCTTCTGGAAAAACTATAAATGGTGGCATTATTTGACATTTCAAATTAACAAATTTTGCTCTTGCCAGCTGTTCAGGTAAGCTATTGTTTACCTTAAAAATACCTTTCCGCAAATAAAAGAAGCCGGCCACATCCTTGTTTGCTCTAATTATTGCTTCAATCACCATTACGCCCACTTTCAACCTCAAAAGTCACAAAAACGATATCTTTCCTCTCCTGAGTTAGCCGGGATATGGGTCATTTGTTCGCCTTCTTTCCACTTAATCCCCAAATACTCTCGTATTTTCCGTCTCATTTGAGCGCTTTTACCGCCTGTTCTGAAAAACTCCTTCCCCCGAATCTAATTTAAACACTACCATCACCTTAAAAATCCTGCCTGAGACCCAGACTCCCTTATATCAACAGGAGGCATTTACCTCCTCTCTTCACCTCCGCTAACCGTTAACCCGGACTCTTCCTCTCCTTCTTTTATCCTTGCCTTAAGCCCGTACTTATCAATGAGATAACGAAGAGTTCGGTAACTCACCCCCAGCATTGGAGCTGCTTTTTTCATCCTGCCACCACTTTTTTCCAGAGCTTTGATTATGTACCGCTGGGCAATCTCATCAAGATGTTCGTTGAGGTTAAAGCCAGGCCCCAGCTCCACTTTCTGCTCCTCTCTTTTAGCCAGCCCCAGCATTTCCGGAGGCAAACAGGCGGGAGTAATAGTCTCTCGGTCTTCAATGGCCACAATCCTTTCGATCACGTTTTCCAGCTCTCTGATATTTCCGGGCCAGGGATAAGCTTCAAAAATACCCACCACCTCCGGAGCCAGACGCTTCATCTTTTTCCCCATCTGCTGGCAGTACTTCTGGAGAAAATGCTGGGTCAGCAGGGGAATATCTTCCACCCTTTTTCGAAGGGGCGGCATCTCGAAAGAAATGACATTCAGCCGGTAAAACAGGTCTTCGCGGAATTTGCCTTCTTCAATCCGTTTTTTCAAATCCTGATTGGTGGCTGCTATAACCCTCACATCCACCGGAATCTCTTCAGTCCCGCCAACCCGCCTGATTTTTTTCTCCTGAAGTGCTCGCAACAACTTTACCTGGGTCCAGGGCGACATCTCGCCTATTTCATCCAGAAAAAGAGTTCCTTTATGGGCTACTTCAAACATGCCTTTCTTATCTGAAATAGCTCCGGTAAAAGACCCCCTGGTGTGTCCGAAAAGCTCGCTTTCCAGTAGATTTTCCGGCAAAGCTGCGCAGTTAATGGTGACAAAAGGTCGGTCTTTCCGCCGGCTCAGGCTGTGGATGGCTCTGGCCGCCATCTCCTTGCCCGTACCGCTCTCTCCAGTAATCAGGACTGTGGAATCGGTGCCAGCCACTTTCTCAATCAGCAGGTAGATTTCCTGCATCAGCCGGCTTTTGCCAATCATATTTTCAAATTTATATTTTTCTTTAAGGTCCTTTTTGAGCAGGATGTTTTCTAATTCTAAATGCTTCCTTTCCAGGCCGCGGGCTACCAGAATTTTAAGCTCCTCCACGTCAAAAGGCTTGACTATATAATCCAGCGCTCCGGCTTTCAAGGCTTCTACCGCCTGCTGAATGCTCCCATAGGCCGTAATTACAATTACCGGCACTTCGGGCTGGTTTTCCTTGACGTATCTCAGAATTTCCATCCCACTGAGGTGGGGCATTCTGATGTCGGTGATAACCAGGTCTATACTATTGGAGTTCAGTATCTCTAAGGCTTCCGCTCCAGAGGTGGCCAACCTGACCTCATAGCCTTCTTTCCTGAAGACCACGTTCAGAACCTCCAGAAGACTTTTCTCGTCGTCGATGATTAATATAGTATCCATGGTTTCCCACCTTAATTCTAATTACTTCAATTGTTCACTTTATCCTTAAGCTCTTTCCCTTCGGGGGCAGGCAGGGTGATTATGATTTCTGTCCCCCGGCCGGCTTCCGAGTTAACCTGGATTTTGCCCTCGTAATCTTCAATCAGTCTCTTGACCGTAGCCAGACCGAGTCCTCGCCCTTCCCCAAACCCTGAATAGAAGGGAACAAAAAGATTCTCTTTATCCTTCTCACTCATCCCGACTCCGGTGTCGGCGATGACCATTTTCAGTCCTTCTCGTCTGGAATGATAAAAATTCAGACTGAGCTTTCCACCTTCAGGCATGGCTTTGAGGGCGTTTTTTATCAGATTCCAGAAAATTTGCTTGAAATGGTTGGGATTTCCATAATAGGTTATCTTCCGGAAAAGATAGTTGCCTTCAACTCTGACTTTCTCTCCATCAAGTTCACCCCCGGAACGGAGCATCTCCAGAACCTCATGGAGCAGCACTCCCAGGTTGATTTCGCTGAAAATCTTTTTGGCCGGAGTAGCAAAATCCAGAAACTGTTCCAGCAGCTGTGAGACCCGATTGGATTCGCGGACGATTATTTCCATCATCCGGCCCTGATCACCATTACCCTGGCATTCATTTTTTAAGAACTGGACGGCACTGGAAATGGCCGCCAGGGGATTTCTGATTTCATGAGCCAGAGTGGCTGAAACCCGCCCGGCTTCAGCCAGTCTCTCCCGAAGAATGAGCTCTTTCTGAGCTGCCTCCAGTTCTCGCCTGGCCCGGCGCAGGCTGCGGGCCAGATAGTTCATAAAAAAAGCAACAGCAAAAAACACCGCCCAGGCCATAATTAGATTGAAAAGCACCGAACCAAACTTCTGGCGGACCGCCTGGTCAGGGTGAAAGTAGGGAATGAGGCCAAAATAAGTGGCATCAACCAGAAAACCGAACAGAATAGCTGAAAGAGCAGCCGCTAAATAGCTGGCTTTTTCGGAAATAACCAGGCTGGCGGCAATGATAGCAAATATGTAGAGAAAATAGGTAGCTGTGGTCATGCCACCCGAAATATAGACCAGCCAGGTAATTAGAATAAGGTCAAAAGTCAACTGAAGATAAGCCTGAAAAACCAGTCCCCGGCCCCAGAGATAGAGCAAAAAATAAAGGAGCGAAAGACCATAAAATAAAAGGATGGCATAGATGAAAAGCGACGGGAAAATAGCTCCGGTTGAATACTGAATGATAAAAGTGGCAATCAGAATAGAAGTTATGACTAAAAGACGAATCAGGATGTAGCGAAGAAGGTCTTTTCTTTCAATTTTTTCTTTCATTCCGCCTCAACTGCCCGTCCTTTATCTCCCCCACCCCCGGTCTATCCCTCCTTTTACTGCTTCTGGCCTTCTTCAGCACCTATAATGACCCGTAAACCATTCTGTCCTGCCATGAGTAATCCGTCAGAATTGCTGAATCAGGTTGAAAAGAGGCAGATACATAGAAATAACCAGACCGCCGACTATGCCGCCGACAAAAATCAAAACCAGAGGTTCCAGTGCGGCCAACAGTGAAGAGACGGCATCATTAACTTCGTCGTCAAAGAAATTGGCTAGCTTGGTAAGCATTTCGTCCAGAGTTCCGGTCGATTCCCCTACATTTACCATTTGAATCATCATGGCCGGAAATTTTCCCTGACCGGCTTCTTTCAGGGCATCGTTCAGGCTCTTACCTTCTGAAACTAACTGCCGGGCCTGGATAATCTGCCTTTCAATAATCACGTTGCCTGTGGTGGTGGAGGCGATACGCAAACTTTCCAGCATTGGCACACCACCAGAAATCAGAGTGCTTAGAGTTCTGGTCAGCCGGCTCAAAGCTATTTTCTGCATCAGATTGCCCATCACCGGAACCTTGAGTAAACTGCGGTCAACCACTTCTCTTCCAGGCGGCGTTTTCCTCCAGTATTGAAAACCCACGACCAGAGCCACCAGAGCCCCGATTATGATGATTATGAATTTGCTGACAAACCGGCTCAGAGCCAGAACAAAGGCAGTTATTGCCGGCAACTGAGCCCCTAACTCCTGGTAAATGCCACCAAAAACCGGGATAACTTTCCATAGCATAAAAATGGCCACCACTATGGCGAAGATGATGATAGCCGAAGGGTAAATCATGGCCTGCCGGACTTTGGATCTCAATTTAATCATGTTTTCCTGATAATCAGCCAGACGTCTCAACATGGTGTCCAGAGAACCGCTTTGCTCTCCCGAAGCTACCAGGTTACAGTACAGGTCATCAAAGACCTTGGGATGCTTACGCAGAGCCTGATGTAAAGCAGATCCGGCCTCTACATCTTCTTTTACCTCAGTTATAACCCGGCTGAAATACTTGTTTTTTTGCTGTTCGGCCAGAAGTCCCAGGCTCTGGATGAGCGGAAGTTCGGCGTCAATCAACACCGAAAGCTGACGGCTGAAAAAAGCCAGTTCCTTCAGTCCAACCCTTTCTCGTTTCAGAAAGGGAATGGACGGCAGAGCTCTTTTCGGCTTGATGCTGATGACCGCTATCTGGTCTCTCTGCAAAGCCCTGGTTAATTCTTCTATGGACTCTGCTACTCTTTCGCCACCAACCACGTCTCCATAACGATTTTTTCCTCTCCAGATATAAACTGGCATTGCCCTTCTCCTTATTTAATTCATATTATTCCTATCTATTTAGTGGAAAATGAGCCGGTTCCTTTTTTCACTACCGTGCCTTCATGCCGCTGGATGATATCAATCAGCTCTTCCTGGTTTCCGCTTACAGCCATAGCCGTATCCAGAGTAATCAGACGACGGAAATAGAGCGAAGCCAGGCTCTGGTTCATAGTCTGCATCCCGTACTTTTCCTGGCCCATCTGCATGGCAGAGTAAATCTGATGAATTTTATTTTCCCGGATTAGGTTACGAATAGCCGCATTGGGAATGAGAATTTCCATAGCCAGTACCCGTCCTTTACCATCTGCCCGCGGCAACAGAGCCTGAGTCAGCACCGCTTCCAGAATCATGGATAATGTGACCCGGACCTGAGACTGATACTGGCTGGGGAAGATATCAATAATTCTCGAAATGGATTCACAGGCTGAATTGGTATGCAGGGTGGAAAAGGTCAGGTGGCCAGTTTCTGCCACTCTCATGGTGGCTTCCACCGTCTCCAGGTCTCGCATCTCGCCGACAAAAACCACATCCGGGTCTTCTCGCAGGACTGACCTCAGGGCGTTAGCATAAGACAGGGTATCGGTGAAAAGCTCCCTCTGATTGATAATGGCCCTTTTGGGGGTGAAATAATACTCAATGGGGTCTTCAACCGTGACGATGTGCACATCCCGTTCGTGGTTGATGTGGTCAAGCATGCAGGCGATGGTAGTGGACTTCCCGCATCCGGTAGGCCCCGTGACCAGAATCAAACCCCGGGGCAGGTAACAGAGCTGAGCCACCCGCTGTGGAATGCCCAGCTGGGCAAAACTCCACATATGAGGCAGAAAGCGACGGAAGGCGGCGGCCACCGAACCTTTCTGCCTGAAGACGTTAACCCTGAACCGGCCGAGCTCCTTGATACCAAAGGACAGGTCCAGCTCCATCTTTTCTTCAAACACTTTTTTCTGCTTGTCGTTAAGAATGCTGTAGATGAGATCCTGACACTCACTGGGCTGAAGCGGTGGATGGTCAATATTTTTCAGCCGACCATGCACCCTGATGCGCGGGGGAACATAGGCGGTGATATGAAGGTCGCTGGCATCTTCTTCAACCGCAATTTTCAAGAGTTCATAGATTGGTTTTGCCATTTATATGCCTCCTAATCCCAATCCCTGACGGTTTCTCTCAGGACTTCCTCGACCGAAGTGATCCCGTTTTTAATCTTTATCAGGCCACTCCTTCTGAGGGTAATCATACCATTCTCAATAGCCTTGCGCTTGATTTCTCTGGTAGTGGCCCGGTTGAGAATCATTTCCTTTATTTCGTCGGTTATCTTCATCACTTCAAAAAGAGCCGTCCGGCCTTTATAACCGGTGTTGTTACAGGCTTCACAGCCACGGGCTTTAAAGATATGAAGCTCATCCACCTCATCTTCAGTAAAGCCCATATCCAGTAGAGCTCGTCTGGGCAGCTCGTGTGGTTCACAGCATTTTTTACAGAGACGGCGAACCAGCCTCTGAGCCACAATCAGCACTACTGAGTCAGCTATCAGGAAGGGCTCAACATTCATATTAATCAAACGGCTGATGGTGCTGGGCGCATCATTAGTGTGAACGGTGGAGAAAACCAGGTGGCCGGTCAGGGCCGCTTTAATGGCCACGTCTATGGTTTCGTAGTCACGGATTTCACCGACCAGCATGATATCCGGGTCCTGACGCAGAAAAGATCTTAAAGCACTGGCGAAAGTCAGACCGATTTCTTCCTTAATCTGAACCTGGTTGATGCCCGGGATGTAAAATTCCACAGGGTCCTCAGCGGTCATGATGTTAACATCAGGCGTGTTCAGGGTGGAGATAGCCGAATAGAGGGTATTGGTCTTACCGCTTCCGGTAGGTCCGGTAACCAGGATGATGCCCCAGGGTCGGTGAATAGCTTCCTGAAAAATCTCCAGAGATTCAGGCTCAAAACCAAGCTGGGTCAGGTCGAGTCTGAGCATTTCTTTGTCCAGAATACGAGCGACGATTTTCTCGCCAAACATGGTCGGCAAGCTTGAAACCCGCATGTCCACTTCTTTTTTCTTGCCGTTTTCCAGCTTAATCCTCATTTTAATACGACCGTCCTGAGGTAGCCTTTTCTCGGCAATGTCCAGGTTGGCAAGAATCTTGACGCGGGAAAGAACCGGATTTTTGAACTTCAGGGGCAGGTCAGCAATCTCATAGAGGTCGCCGTCTATGCGGTAGCGGATGCGGAACTGCTGCTCATAAGGTTCAAAGTGAACGTCGCTGGCGCCCTTCTTGATGGCATCAATGAAGGTCTGGTTGACCAGAGTGATGATGGGCGCTTCGTTACTGGCCTGCTCCAGCTCGGTTATGTCATAATCCTCGCTGAGCTCTTTCTCATCTATGACGTTAACCCGACCCTCATCAGCCAGCTCGATATCTTCAATCAGCTTTTTAACCTTAAGAGCATCGCTGAGGCCGTAATACTTATTTATGGCGTTCATGATGCCGGTTTCGGTGGAGATTACCGGCTGGATGCTAAGTGAAGTTCTAAAGCGGATGTCTTCAATTACCTCCAGGTCGGTGGGATCAACCATGGCCAGGGTGAGGAAAGACTTTATCTTGTGAATGGGCATAACCATGTACTTTTTGGCTACATCAGCCGGTATCAGGCTGATGACTTCGGGAAAGACCTCAAACTGATCCAGATCAATATAAGGATAACCCAGCTGGCGGCTCAAAGCCTGAGCAATCTCTTCCTCAGTCACAAAGCCCAGAGCCACCAGAGAAGAGCTTATAGGCAGGTTGTTTTTTTTGTGGTACTCAAGCGCCTGCTTAAGCTGGTCCGAATCGATTATTTTTTCCCTCAGGAGTATTTCGCCCAGTTTAGATGCCATTTTAAAACCTTTCTACCATTAAAGACAAATTTTGTCAAAGGAATTTTCTCGCCTTCTCACCCACCGATTTTCTTATCGGCAAGGCCAAGGGTCAATACTCAGTGACGACTAATCAGAGGGTGAAAATAACATTTTTTGTCTCACCCTTCCAGTAGCCCAATGGGGTTAATCTGAAACCTCTGGTTATCATCAACCAAACAAATCTTCAGAGCCTCCACAGCAACTTTTCTTGATTAATTAGATAACCCAAACCGATAAAATTTTCAAGATTTTCTCTAATTTTTCAATTTTTTCACCTTTCCAACGACTAAAAAATTGGAAGCGGGAGAGTTTTCCATATATGACAGCTGACGACATAAAAAACAACGGGAAGGAAATAATAAAAGCAATTATCGACAACACCCGCGAGAGCATCTATGTAGTTTCATCCAGGGGATTTGAGTTCATCAATCCTGCCTTTGAACAACTTACTGGCTACACCGAAAAAGAAATTTTCTCCAGTTCTTTTAATTTTCTAAAGCTGGTTCATCCTGAAGACCGCCATCTGTTTAACTCAAGGAAAACCCCTCTGTCCAAACCCCATCTTCCTCCTGAAAGCGGTCTGGTAGAGTTCCGTCTTATCACCAGAAAAGGCGAGCTCAGGTACGTAGAGGCCAGCACCTCCCAGCTCAAAGAAAACCCTGACCAGACTCTGGTTATCATCAGAGACATTACTACCAGAAAAAAAGCCGAAGACCAGCTTACCCAGACTCTGGAGAAACTTCGCAAGACCATGTCGGCCACTATTCAGGCTATTTCTCTGACCGTAGAATCCCGCGACCCCTACACTGCCGGCCATCAGCGCCGGGTTTCCGACCTGGCCCGCTCCATTGCCACCAGGATGTCTTTGCCAGGAGAGCAGATAGACGAAATTAGACTGGCTGCTCTGGTCCACGACCTGGGTAAAATCTCGGTACCAGCCGAAATCCTGAATAAGCCTGGCCGGCTCAGTTCCCATGAATTTGACCTGATTAAAGACCACCCCAGAGTCGGTTATGAAATAATCAAAACCATAGACTTCCCCTGGCCGGTGGCCGAAATCATCTATCAGCACCACGAAAGAATTGATGGTTCTGGATATCCAGAGGGCCTAAAAGACGGCCAGATTCACCCTATGGCCAGAATTCTGGCTGTGGCCGATGTGGTTGAAGCCATGCTCTCCCATCGGCCGTATCGCTCAGCCTATCAACCAGAAGATGTTATTTATGAAATCACTGCCAACCGCGGCCTGACTTATGATCCTCAGGTAGTTGACTGCTGCGCTGACCTGCTCAGAGAGAAATACCAGCTGGCCAAAAAATAAAAAAGCTACCTGTAATTTTAACTCTGTCCTTCAACCTGACCTTTTAACCCGCAAAAATTCATAAAGCCTCAGGACTGATTCAACTCTCTCAAATTCACATTAAGGGATGGAAAGTCCATTAGCCGATTGCTTGCCTGTGCAGAAGGGCCAGCTTCTTATTGAAGCCGGCGTTGGTTCATTGGTTTTTGTTTCTAAGCGATGGAGAGAAAACAAAGTCAGAAAGGAAAAATTATTCCGGAGGAAATGGTAACTTTAAAGGATAAGCGCGCCTGGAGGGATTCGAACCCCCGACCCGCTGCTTAGAAGGCAGCTGCTCTATCCTACTGAGCTACAGGCGCGCCCTGGATTCTCAGGTCAGAAAATCGGGGAGATCGGATTTGAACCGACGACCTCCTGCTCCCAAGGCAGGCGCGCTAACCAGGCTGCGCCACTCCCCGTTTTAGGGCTCAACAACTCGCCAGAAATCAGTAAACCTGTGGCCCACAAGCCTCGTTTAGAGCTAAAATGTTAACAGAAAGAACCTGAAATTGTCAATTTGCCAGGACGGCTTCTAATCTTCATCCGGCTTTCGACCAAGAATCCGCTCTATCCTGGAACGCTCCAATCTGATGACTACTGGCCGTCCGTGGGGACAGAGGCCTGGTTGCTCTGAGTTGAAAAGCTCTCTCACCAGAAATTCCATCTCTTCCTGCTGCAGAGGCTGACCGGCTTTAACCGCAGTTTTACAGGCCATGGTGGCCAGCAGTCTTTCCATCCTGTCTTTCAGCCTGAAATCTTCAGAATCTTCTATGAGAGCAAAGAAAACCTCCCTGACTTCCTCATCGCTCAATATTTCAGGATATTCCCTCAAAACCAGGCTGTTTCCACCCATCGGTTCAAGACCAAAGCCCAGTTCCTCAAGCTCATACTTCATCTCTTCATAGCTCAGCTTCTGAGCCGGACTGAGTTCCAGCACCTGCGGGAAAAGCGGCTGTTTTGAATTCCAGCCGGTCGTTCTCCCCAGCTCTAAAAATTTTTCAAAAAGAATTCTTTCGTGAGCATTATGCTGATCAATAATAAAAACCGCCTCATCCGAAACGGCTACTATGTAGGAATTCAGATACTGTCCGAGTACTCTGAAAGATTTCCCGGCTGTCTCAGACTCTCGTTTTGCCTGCATCTTCTTCTGAGCCGCGGTCAGGCCATAGTGGGAGGCTACCTCAGCCTGGACCGGGGCTGGCAGTTCTTCTTCCTGGACCGACCAGACCAGCTCACTCTGGTCTGCTTCCGTTTTGGCCCACTCCGTTCCTTCCCTTCCCGAAACCTCTTCTCTGGCCACTATTATCGTTTTAACCAGACTTTCACTCCTCGCGCCCATCTCCACTGCCTTAAGTATCAACCGAAAGACCTTCTGTGGCTCCCGAAATCTGACCTCTGATTTGGCTGGATGGACATTAACATCTACCTGGTTGAAGGGTATACTCAGCAAGATGAAACCTTCCGGGTATTTTCCCTTTTCCAGGAGTCCGAGATAGGCTTGAGTCAGAGCTGCCGTCAGCATCCGGTCTTTAACCGGACGGCGGTTGACGTAGAAAAGTTGATGCTGGCGGTCGAGCCTTCCGGCAAAAGGACGAGAACTTAAACCATAAATTACGTATCTGTCCTCTTCATATTCGAGCGGCATAAGTTTATCCAGAACTTTACGTCCGAAAATCTGATAGATTCTTTCTCTAAGCGAAGAGACCGCAGGGCAATTGATAATTTCTTTCTGGTTATTGGTCAGGACAAACTTAATCTCAGGAAAAGCCAGGGCCTGCCCGGTCAGGTAATTTACCACCAGACTTAACTCCGACCGCTCTGACCTTAAAAATTTCCGTCGGGCTGGAAGATTAAAGAAAAGATCCTGAACTTCAACCAGCGTTCCTTTGGGAAAAGCACTTTCTGAAAACCTCAGTAGCTTTTCGCCTTCTCTTTCTACCAGATAGCCTGCGCCAGAACCGTCGGAGGTTTTTAAGACTACCCGGGAAACGGCTGAAATGCTGGCCAGGGCTTCTCCCCGAAAACCGAAGGTGGAGATTCTCTCCAGATCCTCCTCCTCGCTTATTTTGCTGGTAGCATGTCGCTTAAAACACAGAGCAGCATCTTCCTGGCTCATACCCCGGCCGTTATCCTGGATACGGATAAGTTTTTTTCCGCCGTTTAGCAGGTCAACCCTGATTTCAGTGGCTCCGGCATCGAGGGCATTTTCCACCAGTTCTTTGACCACAGAGACCGGTCTTTCCACCACTTCCCCGGCTGCTATTTTGCTGGCTACTCCGGCCGGCAGAATTTTAATCAGGGGCATCAGACCACCTCTCCCCGGACCGAAAACGGCTCCACCTGCAGTATTCTGACTTTAACTACTTCCCTAAGGTTAATTCCTGAGCCCTCTTCTACCTGCACCTTGAGGTAATTTGAGGTCAGAAGCTCCATCTGCTTCTCTTTTTTCCGGACAACTACTGCCGGAAGCGTTCTTCCGATAAAAGATTTCTTAAAATCTAAGTTTTTTTCTCTGGACAATTTTCTCAGCTCTTCTGACCTTCTTTTCTTTACACTTTCCGGAACCTGCTTCCAGCGTTCGGCCGGAGTGCCGGCCCTTGGAGAAAAGCTGAAAACATGAAAATAGTTCAGTGGCGACTCCTGGAGAAAATTTTTCAGAAACTGATAATCCGATTCCTCTTCTCCTGGAAACCCCACAATAAGGTCAGCTCCCAGGCTGGCCTCCGGGCGATGACTTCTTAAAAACCCCAGTATTTTCTGATATTCCAGAGCCGTACTGCGGCGGCCCATCTTTTTTAACACCGATTCCGAGGCGTGCTGGAGCGATAAATGGAAGTGCGGACAGACCTTTTCTTCCGAAACTAAAATCTTTAAGAGACTTTCGGGCAGAAGCCTTGGGTCAAGCGAACTCAATCTGAGAAGCCTGAGTCCGGGGATGGGCAGCAGCGTTCTTAAAAGCTCCTCCAGTGACTTCGGAGGAGTTAAATCCTGGCCGTAGGCGCAGAGATGTATTCCAGCCAGAACCACCTCGCCATAGCTTTCTTCCACTGCCTTTTGGACTTTTTCCCTTACCGTCTCCAGAGGAAGACTCCGGCTGCGGCCGCGAAGATAAGGTATAATGCAGAATGTGCAGCGGCAGTTACAGCCATCCTGAATTTTAATCAGAGCCCGGGAACGGTATGGTCTTTTTTCTGAAACCTGAGTTTTGCTGATTGAGCCGGTCAGCCTCAACACTTCCTCGACCAGGCTATCTTTCGCCGGATTGGGAAGGAAAAGATTGAGCTTCAAGGAGTGCTTCAATTCCTCCGCCACCTCTTCCCGAAGGCAACCGGTCAGTACCAGCCGGACCTCAGGCAACTCTCTTCTTACTTTGCGAAGAAACTGTCGAACATCAGCTTCGGCTCTGGCGGTCAGGGCACAGGAATTAACCACTACTACTTGAGCCTTTCTCCAGTCTTTGACCACCGTCAGGCTGGCCCGGGCCAGCCTTTCTGACCAGTCAAAAGCTTCAGCCTGGTTTACCCGGCAGCCAAAGTTATGGATGAAGACTGAGGTCATAATTTTTCTTTGAGCCTCCTTGAGCTCTCCTCAACTTTTTCGGACATCCTCCGGCGGTATTCTTCCAGCCGGTCTCTAAGCTCTCCATCAGAAACAGCCAGGATGGCCACAGCCAGCAAAGCTGCGTTGGCTCCGCCGGTCTTTCCCAGAGCCACGGTGGCTACCGGAATTCCTTTGGGCATCTGGACGATAGACAGGAGGGCATCCAGTCCGGCCAGAGCCTGGCTCTCCACAGGAACCCCGATAACCGGAAGAACCGTATGGGCTGCCACCACTCCTGGAAGATGAGCAGCTTTTCCAGCTACAGCAATAAAAACTTTCGTTCCCTCACTTTCAGCCATTTTTATCAACTTAACAGTTCTTTCCGGACAACGATGGGCTGAGGTAACTTCCAGGCTAAAACTTACTCCGAATTCTTTCAAAAGGTCGAGACCTTCCCTGATAACCTCAAAATCAGAATCGCTGCCCAGAAAAATAGTTACCTTCATTTTCCTTCCTTCATGGCTCCAATATCTTTTCGGTAGAACATTTCATCAAAATAAATCAGGGGAATGCTGTCGTATATTTTTTTCATAGTCTGCTGTAAAGTCGGCTCGCTGGCACAGACATTAAGCACCCGACCGCCGTTAGTGTAGTACTGACCGTTGACCAGGCTGGTTCCGGCGTGAAAAATGACCAGACCCGGAACTTTTTCTGCCTCTTCCAGGCCGGCAATCAGCTTGCCCTTTTCATATTTCCCGGGATAGCCGCCAGAGGCTAGCACCACGCAACCAGAAGTTCTGGAGCTCCACTGAATTTCTTCCCGGAGAAGGTTTTCCTCCACCACTGACATCAACAATTCCACAAGATCGCTTTCCAGTCTCAGCATCTGAACCTGAGTTTCCGGGTCGCCAAAGCGGCAGTTATATTCCAGAACTTTTGGTCCTTCGGAAGTGATCATCAAACCGGCATACAGAGTGCCCTTAAACCGACGGCCCTCTTCCAGCATTCTGGTGACCGTAGGAAAGATAATTTCATCCATAATCTGGCTGAATAATTTCTCCGAAACAAAGGGCGAAGGCGAGATGGCTCCCATTCCGCCGGTGTTGGGACCTTTATCGCCGTCATAAGCCGCCTTATGGTCCATGGTGGTCACCAGGGGTTGAACCCTGATTCCGTCAGTAACCACGATAAAAGAAAGTTCCCGACCCCTTAAGAATTCTTCTATAACCACTCTTTCCCCGGCTGGCCCGAATTTTTTCTTTACCATCATATCGTTAATGGTATCTTCAGCCCGCTTAATGTTGGCACAGACCGAAACCCCTTTTCCCGCTGCCAGACCATCGGCCTTGATAACCACAGGAAATTCAAATTCTCCTGAGTTGAGGATTCTCATGGCCTCTTCACTGGAACTGGCTACCCGGAAGCGGCCAGTCGGGATTCGATGACGCTCCATAAATTCTTTGGCAAAAACTTTGCTTTTCTCTATTTCGGCCGCTTTGCGGTTTGGACCGTAAATTTTAAGCCCTTTCTTCTCAAATTCATCCACAATGCCCATGGCCAGAGGCACTTCCGGACCAACCACCGTCAGATCGATTTTTTTCTCTTCGGCAAACCTTACCAGCAAGGGAAGGTTTGTTTCCTCAATCGGGACTACCTCAGCAATTTGAGCCAGGCCACCGTTGCCCGGAGCACAGTAAAGCTGCTGGCAATGAGGGCTCTGTCGTAGTTTCCAGGCCAAGGCATGTTCCCGGCCTCCCGAGCCTATGACCAGAATTTTCATCGAGCCTCCTTTTTAATGGTTTAGCTCTCCTGCCTTTTTAATCAGTGTTTCAGCCAGCATCTGGCCCAGACCAGAACTGGGGAAAATACTCAGAAGAAGTCTGGCTCCAAGCTCTACCGCTTCCTTTTCTGGCAGGCAGTATTTCATTTCCAGAAAATTCTGGCGGTAACGTTTAACCTCATCCTTGACCTTTTTGTTTCGGCAGACCACCTCGGCTATGAACCCAGACAGAATTTCAAAGTCTTTTTCTTTCATCCCGAATCTGGTCATTTCCTGAACCCCCATTCTGATTCCAGAAGCTTCAAGGAAGGTGCTGTCGTCAGGAAGGGCCTGGTAATTGGTCAGGATGTTGTTGTCTTCCAGCCTTCGGGCTATTTCCTGTCCGTTACCGAATTTCTTAACCCTTATCAGCACCTGATGGGTTTCAGTATAACCATCGGCCTCTTGTCCTTCAACTTGAATCCCGGCCTCTTTTAAGTACCGGGCAAAAGCCCGGGCATTTTTCCGAACCTGTAATTGATATTCTTCCTTAAACTCATTCATCTCAAAAGTTGCCAACAAAAGGCCGAGCAGAGTTCCGAGATGATGGTTAGAAGTAGAACCAGGAAAGGCTCTCCCCTGAATATCTGTCCAGAGCGGTCTTAAAGGGCTGTCCTCAGGGAAATTGCCGGCGATAACTCCTCGCTGGGTTCCAAAAAAAGTCTTGTGGGTGCTTCCGGTAACCAGGTCAGCCCCTTCTTCAAAAGGTGCCTGGAAAACCCCGTACAGACCGAGCACATGGGCCATGTCGTACATTAAAACCGGGCGGTCAGGCCAATCCTTTACCAGCTCATAGACAAACTGAACTGGCTCACGATAAATGAACATACTTTTGCCAAAAACAATCAGCTCCGGCCGGTGCTTAATGATCATGTCAGCCAGCCGGTCCAGGTCAGCCCGGTAAGGATTATCCTGAAGAACTGGAATGTTTATGACCTTCTCCTTTCCAGTAACCGGGTCTTCTTCTACCCAGTTAAAAAGAGCGCCCATTGGCTGAGAGCTAAGATGGCCACCCTTATTCAGATCATTATTCATCACCAACCGCAACCTGCGAAAAGGCTGATTGGCACTCCGATTTCGGTTTACAAACTTGACTAAGCCCTTAAAGACCACTTCATTGGCCATCTGGCCACTGATAGGCCTGAGCTCTACATCGGTACAGCCAAAATACCGACACAGTTCTTTTCCGGCCTCGACCTCTACATCGCGTATAAAATCAGTTCCCTGATAAAAGTAGATCTCCTGTCCTTTCATGGTACGGTGTTCGGCATAGCGACCAGAAGGGTCAGAAATTTCAGCCAGTTTAACCAGTAGAGAAGGAGTGTTCTCCGATGGTATGAGATTAAAACACTCTTTCTGCCGCCAGGTGTTATTTTTTTCAATTTTTTCACACCAGACTGAAATTTTTTTAGCCAGGTCTGTCATCTTCCTGCTCCTTATTTTTAGGGTTCAGTGTATCGGTTCAAATTACTCTGTTTACCTATCTAATACCTATCTAAAGACTCCGTATGCTCCAGGCCTGATATTTAACTTTTCTGCCTTAGCTCCTGCTCCAGGGCGAATATTTTTTTAATCCGCCTTTCATGCCGGCCACCTTCAAATTCCTTTTCCAGCCAGATTTTTACTATCCTGAGGGCCTGGTCAACCGTTAGCACCCGACCACCCAGAGTAAGACAATTTGAGTTGTTGTGGGTGCGGCTGACCGTGGCTGTGAACTCGTCCCAGCAGGGAGTGGCGATTATGCCCGGAAACTTATTGGCCACCACGGCCATTCCCAGCCCTGTGCCACAAAATAAAATAGCCCGATCAAACTCTCCTGAGGTGACCCTGCGGGCGGCCTCTGCTCCATAATCCACATAATCCACGCTCTCTCCCGGACCGCAGCCAAAATCAGTAAAGCTAACCCCTGCAGTCTTCAGATACTCAATGACTGCCTTTTTAAGGTCGTAACCAGCATGGTCAGAGGCTATAGCCAACTTCATTCTCTTCTCCTTATCTGCTGATTACAAAAAGGGCCGAACTGAAACCCCCACCTCAGTTTTTCCTGACAAAGCTGGCCGCTTCCGGCATGACTTCAATGGCTTTGAGTACCACCGGGTCGTTCTGTCTGAAGACCCTTACTCCCTCTTCTATTCCCAGTACCGCGGAGAAAATTTCCCGTCTGATCTCGTTCCGGATTTCAGACTCGGCCTCCTTAAATTTGCTGAGGTCGAACTTCACTCCCGTGCTCCTGACGAACTCCAGAAAATCCTGGATGACCTCCGGCCCAACTTCAAAATTCTGGCTAAAAATTTTCCGCCCATCTGGCTGAGCACCGTTCTTAAGCTCCTGAGGAAAAACATAGTTTCTGGATAGTGCGGTTTGATGGAGGCTAAACTTCCGACCATAGCCGAAAAAGGCCCCGCGGATCAAGAATTCTACGGTCAGGGGATGGTAAGTGAACTTGACCTCATAGTCCGGAGTTATTCCACCCTGGCCCAGAACGCGGCGACCTTTAAGGGTATATTTAACATCACGCTGTTCCTCAGGGGCTTTTTTTGCCAGATAATAATCTTCAAGGTGGGAAAAATCCCTCTGAATCAGACGGCCACTCGGGGTTAAGTACTTGGCGGTGGTTATGGCCACAGCCATATCCCGGCCTAAGGGAAAAACAGTCTGCACCAGTCCCTTACCCCAGGAATCTTCCCCCACTATTAGGCCTCGGTCGTTATCCATGATAGCGCCGCTGACGATTTCCGAAGCACTGGCCGTTCCCTGATTGATGAGAATTACAATCGGCAGGTCTTCGTACTGGTTATCCTGACTGGCATAAAAATCCCGGTTGTAAGCCGGGTTGCGGCCTCTCATAGAAACAATTTTAGCCCCCTTTGGCAGAAAGAGGTCGGCCATTTCCACTGCCTGAAAGACCGGACCGCCGGTATTACCCCTGAGGTCCAGAATCAGCCCTTCCAGACCTTCTTCGGTCAGAAGCTTCAGGTTCTCTTCCAGCTCATCAACTGTATTCCGGCCGAAGTTGCGGACAAATATATAGCCAATCTTCTTCTGCTCATCCAGCATAAAGGCATAGGGAACACTTTTGAGGGGAATTTCTTCGCGGGTTATGGTCAGGTCAAAGGGTTTCTCCAGGCCTTCCCTCAGGATGGTAATGGTAACCTTAGTTCCTTTCTCACCCCTTAATTTTAGCATCGCCTCAGTGCTGGTCAGAGGTTTAGTGCTTTCGCCGTCTATGTGGGTAATGACATCTCCGGGCTGAATACCGAGACGCCAGGCCGGGGTCCCCTCAATCGGAGCTATAACCACCAGGCGGTCTTCTTGCTTCTGAATCTGGATGCCAAGCCCGTAGTACCGGCCAGTGTAATCTTCGGTAAAGGTTCTTGAAGTTTCAGGGTCCAGAAAGTAAGAATGGGGGTCAAGAGTATCAAGCATCCCTCTTATGGCGGCAAAGGTCAGTTTCTGGGGCTCTTTTTCCTCAAAGTACTGCTCCTGAACCAGCTGGCTGAGGCTTAAAATCTTGGTTAACCCCTGCTGCCAGGGGTCAACAGCCACAGAAGACCGGCAGACCAAAAAAAGAGCTGGAAATAATAATATCAGGAATAAAAGACGTTTGAGGTTAGAAACCATATTTACCCGATTTTTTTTATTTACAGACAATAAATCTTACCAGAGCGCTTCTGTAAAGTAAAGACAGGTCTGGCTTGACTGAGTCCAGATTAAAGGCTATAGTTTAGCTGTTAACAACATGTTTGGCAGTATCGGTATTCCAGAACTTATCGTAATCTTTATAATTGCTCTGCTGGTTTTTGGCCCTAAAAAGCTGCCCGAAGTGGGCAAATCTGTGGGTCGGGCCATCCGGGAGTTCAAAAAAGCTTCTGACGAGCTCCGCACGAGAGTAGAGGAGGAAATAAGCGCCAGCGAAATAAAGTCTGAGATAAATGAAGTCAAATCCGACCTGACTGAGTTCAAAGATGATTTAAACCAGCTCCAGGAAAATCTCAAAAAGGACCTGAAAACCGATGAGGCAGAGGAAGGCCAGAAAGTCACCTGACGAGATGACCTTCCTTGAACATCTCGAAGACCTGAGAAAGCGCCTCTTCAACTCTTTTGTGGCCATTATAGTGGCCGTCATTCCGGCCTGGATGTTCAGCCGTCAGCTTTACAACATTCTGGCCAGGCCGGTTACTCAACATCTCCCAGAAGGAACGAAGCTGGCCTTCACCACCCTGACCGCTCCATTTATGCTTTACCTGAAGGTTTCCTTTCTGGCCGCTCTTTTTTTTACTTCACCTTTTGTCTTCTATCAGCTCTGGATGTTTATCTCACCAGGGCTTTACCAGCGCGAGAAAAAGTACGTCATCCCCTTTGTCTTCTTCACCAGTTTTTTCTTCATTCTGGGCGCGGTCTTCGGTTATTTTGTGGTTTTTCCCTGGGCCTGCCGCTTTTTTCTGACGCTGGGACGAGATTTTCAGCCGGTTATCACCGTAGACCAGTACTTCAGCTTTGCTCTGAAGGTCCTGGTAGGTATCGCCCTGGTTTTTGAACTGCCAACCCTGGTCTATTTTCTATCCAAACTCGGCCTGATCACCTCCCGCTGGATGATTAAAAATTTCCAGTATGCCGTTCTAGCAGCCTTTGTCATCGCCGCCATTATCACCCCAACGCCTGATATGATCACTCAGAGCATCGTAGCCGTGCCGATGATTGCTCTTTACGGTCTGAGCATTCTGATAGCCATGGTGGTCGGGAAAAATAAAGAACGACGTCGGCGAAAAGAACAGACTGATGTCGACTCCACTTCTGATTTCGCCGGCTAAGCTTTACTTTATGATGACTGCCGAATAAGATATATTCTTATTCTAATTTTTAATCTCAACCGCGGTGAAAAGAAAATATGGCCAGCACCAGAAAACTTACCGATTTCAGGCTGATCGGTCTTACTGGAACTAACGGCTCCGGTAAAGGCGAAGTGGCAAAATACCTTCAGAAGAAAGGTTACGCTTATCAGTCTCTCTCTGACGTCATCAGAGAAGAACTTCAAAAGCGCGGTCTGGAAACCAGCCGGGACAACCTGATAGCCTGCGGCAATGAGCTTAGAGAAAAATATGGTCCGGAGGTTCTGGCTCGGAGGGTGGCCGAGAAAATAACCGGTCCAACGGTTATCGACAGCATCCGCAATCCGAAAGAGGTTGAGTACCTTAGAAGTCTCGGCGATTTCATCCTGATTGCTGTGGATGCTCCGGTTGAGATTCGCTTTGAACGGGTTATAAAAAGGGGACGAAACGAATCCGCCAGCACCTTAGAGGAATTTATAGCTAGGGAAACCCGGGAAAAAACCAATGACCCGAATTCGCAGCAGCTGGAGACCTGCCTGAAGCTGGCAGACCTGACCATAATAAATGATGGTTCTCTGGAGGAGCTCTGGAAAAAACTGGAGGAACTCGGATGAACAAAAAAACCGGAAAAACCACTAAAATCACTCGGAGACATTCGGAGAAACTGAGCCCTGCGATTGCTGAAAGGATCTCTAAGGACCAGTACTACCTGGGCATAGCCAGAGAGGTTTCCAGAAGAAGCACCTGTTTCCGGCGTTCTATTGGAGCCATAATCGTCCGGGATGATCAGATCATATCAACCGGTTATGTTGGCGCCCCCCGTAAGACCAGGGACAGCCTGGAGCACGGTTTCTGTCTGCGGGATAAGCTTAATATCCCCCACGGGCAGCGGTATGAACTCTGCCGTTCGGTCCACGCTGAACAGAATGCCATTATCAACGCCGCCCGGGCCGGGGTCAGCCTGCTCGGCGGAGATATGTTCATCTACGGCCGCGACCCGAAAAGCAACCAGCCGATTGACGCTTTTCCTTGTTTTATTTGCAAAAAGATGATCATCAACTCCGGATTAAGGCGGGTGGTCTGCTCCACTTCCGATGGGAGTTTTAAGGTCTTTCAGGTCGAAGATTGGATCAAAGACTGGCAGAAAAACGACATCCTCGACGATACTCATCAGTACGGGAAACCATATGAAAATAAAAAAAGCTGAATTGAAAAAAACTCTAAGGCTTCTGAGCCTGACTATTCTAATCTCTATTATATTAGTAGGATATTCGGTAATTATCAACCTGCAAGCCCAGGAAAAGCCGGCCAGCACCGCTGCCACCCAGAGCTTGCTTCAACTTCTGAGCCTTGAAGTGTCACCTGAATCAATAGATTATGTTCAGAATAAAACTCAGTTTCAGCTCCATACTCTGCTTACAGAACAACGCCACCCTCGAACCTGGAATCTCAGCGAAAGGATTAAAACTGACATCCCGGCTGGTCTGAACATGCTCTTTTCGGTGGATGAAGATATTTTGAGCCGGCTGGAAGAGCTGGCCAGCTCTCCGGAGGTATTGTTTCAGCTGATCTCAGAAATTAAAGACACCATTCTTTCTGGAAAACGAATCTACATCTATGGCTGCGGAGCCACCGGACGCCTGGCTAAGCAGATGGAAAGCACCTTCTGGCGTCCCTTCTGGAACGGACTAAAACAGGATAAAATTATCTGGTCGAAAATCGAAAAACATCTCGGTCCGGACATCGCCGACAGGCTGACCGGTGAAATGACCGGTGGAGACCGGGCTCTGATTTCATCACTTGAAGGCTTTGAAGACCTGCAGCTTATAGGCCGGCTTCAGCTTCTTGACCACGGGATAAAAAAGGGAGATCTGGTTATCGCCGTGACTGAAGGCGGAGAGACTTCTTCAGTAATCGGAACCATCCTGGCCGCCTTAGAGCAGTGGCAGAATGCGTCCGACTACCGACCCGAACTGAGCCGGAAGAAACTCTATTTTGTTTACAACAACCCGGACGAGCGGCTGCGATCCTTTGACCGAAGCCGGGCAGTTATTGAAGAGCCAGGAATCACCAAAATAAATCTGACCACAGGACCGATGGCCATAAACGGCTCCACCAGGATGCAGGCCACAACTATCGAGACCTACGTTATCGGTGCTTCCTTACAGGCGGCTGTCTACGAACTTCTTACCGGTTGTCTTACCCAGAAAGAATTACTAAGGGCTGGTTTCACCCGGAAGTATGACCTGGTGGAAGCTCTTAAAGACTTCAGCCAGCTTCTTTCCCGAGTCAAAAACACTATCCCCCATTTAGCTGTCTGGACCGAGCTGGAAGCCAGAACCTACGCCGAAAATCGCTTTTCCACCTACCTGGCTCAAAAAGGTCTTATTACCGTTTTTATTGACAGCACCGAAAGAAGCCCAACCTTCAGGCTCTTCCCCCTGGATACGGTGAATGAACCGGCTCGAAAATGCTGGATTCAGGTCTGGACCCCGACCCGGGATAAGTCTCAGGCCTGGCTCAGCTTTCTGGGAAGACCTTTCAGGGGCCTGGAGGAGAGCTTTTACCGACCGGCCTTTGAAGAAAAAGTGACTGACCCCTATTTGCAACAGGCGGCTCTGGAAAGCTTAAAAAAAGCCAGTAACCACCAGCAGGACCTTTACGATTTTTCATTTTCTGAATTCAATCTAAAAAACCGCGGCCCCAGACCGGGAGACTTAGGAGTGGTGGTGACTCTGTCCCCGGAAGAAAGCGAGCTTCTTGACGGTTCCAGTTCTTTTGTTCAGTTCATCAAACTTTTTCTTAAAAACCAGGCCAGGGTGGTTATTCTGAGTGTTAATGACCTTAATGAAAAAAGAACCGCTGAGCTGGAAAGGAAACTTCAGCTCTTTTACCAGCAAGATCTTATTGAAAAGCCGAAATTTCTCACTTCAGTTGCCCTGTCTATCGCTAAGGAAAACGACCCTTTTCTTCTCAAACAGAACGTCGGCCTAAAAATGCTGCTCAACGCTCATTCAACTGCTGTTATGGCCAGGCTCGGTCGAGTAATTGGCAACACTATGACCAACGTCAGCCCCAGCAATCTGAAGCTCATCGGCCGAGCTACTTATTTAATCCAGTCTCATGTCAATGACTGTCTCCGCCAGCCTGACTGGATAAAAAAATATGGACAGCGACCTCCAGTAACTTACGGAGAAGCCAACGCCGTGCTTTTCGATTCAATTGCTTTTTTAAAAGATAAACAGACTATAGCCGGTCAGACGGCTGAAGTAGCTCTATCTATAATCAGAATTCTTGAATCCCTGCGTCAGAGAAGAGGAGTAAGCAACGAGGAAGCTCTGGCTCTACTCCAGGAGATTGGACTGGCCGACTACCTCAGTAAAGCCGTGAATTAAAGCTACTGATTCGGAGCAGCATAACAGGGTGGGCTGAGGCGAGGGCGTTTTTTCTTCGGGCTTTTTACCTGAGGATAAACATAAATTTCGCCGGCGTAATTTCTAAGCACTACTTTTTCGTCAGAAATCGACTGCACATACTCCGGAATTAACGGGATTTTACCACCGCCGCCAGGAGCATCAATCACATACTGGGGCACAGCCAGACCTGAAGTCCATCCCCTCAGACCTTGGTAGATTTCCAGTCCCTTTTCTACGGTTGTTCGGAAATGGTCTGTTCCCTTAACATAATCAGCCTGGTAAATGTAGTAAGGGCGAACCCGGACAGTAAGCAGCTTCTGCATCAGTTTTCTCATGGTCAGGATATCGTCATTAATTCCCTTCAGCAGCACTGTCTGGTTACCAAGTGGTATTCCGGCATCAGCCAGAAGGTTAAGAGCCCGGGCCGATTCCGCAGTAATTTCATCTGGATGGTTAAAATGAACATTGAGGTAGAGCGGGTGGTATTTTTTCAACATGCTGGTCAGTTTTTCGGTGATCCTCTGGGGCAAGAAACAGGGCACCCGGCTGCCGAGGCGCAGTATCTCAAGGTGAGGGATGGTTCGCAACCGGCTGAGGATGCTTTCCAGATTCTCATCACTGAGAATCAGCGGGTCACCCCCGGAGATGATAACATCTCTGACTTCTTTATGCTCTTTAATGTACTGGATTCCGTCCTCAATGTAGCGGGGATGAATCTTGGCCGGGTCGCCGACTTTTCTCTTTCTGGTGCAAAAACGACAGTAAGAAGCACAACTATGAGAGACCAGAAAAAGAACCCGGTCAGGATAGCGATGAACTATGCTGGGAACCGGTGAATCCAGGTCTTCTTCCAGAGGGTCTTCTTCGCCGGAATTTTCTGCCAGCTCGGCCAGGTCCGGTACTACCTGCTTATAGAGGGGGTCACCTTTTCTCCTGATCAGGTTCGCAAAATAAGGAGTAATCTGAATCTTGAAGGCCTGACTTATTTTTTTCACATCCTCTACAACCAGACCAAACCTTTCGGCAATTTCCTCAGGTGTTCTCAGGCTGTCGCGTAAGATTCGTTGCCAGTCTTCCATTGTCTCCTTTTCTCACTCCTTCGAGCGAAAATATTTTCCGAAAATTACCCGGTCATCTCCCGGCCGGTAAAAATCCGGAATCCGGGCAATTTCGGTATATCCCAGTTTTTTATAGAATTTTCTGGTCGGCTGATACTTCGGTTGCGAAGAAGTTTCTATCAAAATAAGCCGGCCACCGCTCTTTCTGACCTCTTCTTCCAGAAACTCTACCAGCCTCTGGCCATAACCCTGTCCCTGATGGGCGGGTGAAACGGCAATCCAGTAGAGATCCCAGGTGCCTTCAGTAAGCGGAGTCGGCCCGTAGGTCATATAGCCGGCCACCTGGCCCCGGTCATCTTCAACTACCACGACGAAATAATCCCGCTGCTCGGGATTCTGTAGATAAATATCAATAAGCTCTTCAGCCACTTTGATTTCCTCGTAAGTGAAAAAACCGGTGGCTTCAACTAAGGCCAGAACGGGCTGGCGGTCAGCTCTTACCATTGGCCGCAACATTAGGTGCTTTCCTTTTCAAGGCGTTTTGAATCATTAGATGCCAGAACTCGGCATAGTTAATACCGGCCGCTTTCAGAGCCCGGGCATAACCGGCATCCAGGCTGATGTCGGGATTAGGATTCACTTCCAGAATGAAAATCTCCCCTTCCTGGTTCATCCGGAAATCGACTCGGGCGTAGTCGCGACAGCCCATAACCTTGAAAGCGGTAACCGCCAGGGTCTGAAGCCTGGTTCTCAGCTCCTCATCAACGGGAGCGGGGCAGATGGGCGGAGTAACCTGGTAGAGGATGTGGTCCGGATACCATTTGGCTTCATAACTGCAGATTCGAGGGAAGCCCTCAGGCATTCTGGAAAAATCAATCTCTGAAACTGGCAAAGCTTTTGGCTCACCAATATCCAATACAGCCACGTTAAACTCCCGGCCATCTATGAATTCTTCCACGATAGCCGGCTGACTGTAAGTTTCTATAATTCTTTTAACCTGGACAGCCAGAGCCTCATGGTCATAAACCACTGACTCAGGATGAACGCCCAGGCTGGCGTCTTCCGAGTTGGGCTTGACTATCACCGGAAACCTCAGGTCGACCATTTCCTCCGCTGAGGTCAGAAGCTGGCTGGGAGCTACGGGCAGATTGAAAGAGCTGAGGACAGCCTTGGCCTGATGTTTATCCTGACAAAGGGCCAGGGTTCGGGAACCGTTTCCGGTAAATGGAATCTGCATTATTTCCATCACCGCCGCCACGTTAGCTTCCCACTGAGGCTTGCCGAAAAAACCCTCGCAGAGGTTAACCACCACTTCTATGTTGAGTTCCTTTAACCGCCGCAGAAAAGTGAACATACTCCTTTGCAAAGGAACCAGATTGGCTTCCAGCCCGGACTGAACCAGAGTTTCGCAAACTACTTCGGCCACCTTGGCCACCGAATCTTCAGAGACCTTATCTCTTCGATAAATAAAAGGCTCATAGGTGTTAAAAGCCACGCCAACTTTTAGACCGTTAGTGGCCATCGGCTCCTCCGGCTTTGAGCGAGTCAACACTGTAGAGAGAATCAAGCCGGTAATAGTCAACCGGGAAACCATAGCGTTTGCAGGCTTCCAGAACCACCCGGTTGATGAGCTGGTCGTAGCTATAGCCGGCCGCCCGGGCAGCTTTGGGCAGGCAGGAGTTATCTTCGGGATTGGGCAGAATTCCAGGCAGAGGATTGACCTCCAGAATGTTTGGCCGGCCTTCTTCATCCAGCCGGACATCAATTCTGGCCCAGTCTCTGATTCTCAGAATTCGGCAGGTAGCGGTAATGATTTTTTCAATTTGATTTTTAAGCCCCAGAGAAATATCGGCCGGACATTTGAAAATCTCAAGCGGCCGCTCGGGCCTATCCCAGACCCACTTGGCTTCGTAAGAATAGATGGGCTTTGCTCCTTCCGGCAACTGAGAGTGATCGATTTCAACCACCGGAAGAATTTCCAGGTCGGGATAATTGCCCAGAACTCCCACGGTAAATTCCCGGCCGGTTAAAAATTTTTCTATGATGGCTGGCTGGTCGTAAAGTCGCCAGATTTCTTCAATTTTACTTTCCAGCTCCTCACGGGTGATGACTACCGAGTCGTTTTTTATCCCCTTGCTCGAACCTTCATAAAGCGGCTTGACAATTGCCGGCAGTAAAATCTCAGATGGAATTATTTCATTTTTCTCTGCCACCCAGAATTCTGGAGTCGGTATTCCATGAAAGGCCAGAATTTCTTTAGCCCTCGATTTGTCCAGACAGATACCCAGGGTCAGCGGGTCAGAACCGGTATAAGGAATGTTAAGCATCTCACAGATGGTGGGAATGTGAGATTCGCGGTTAGGCCCAAAAAGCCTTTCAGCAATGTTGAAAACCAGATCTGGCTTTTCCTCCATCAAACGGAGGTAAGCTTTCTCGTCGGACTCAATCAGAACAACCTGATGATATTTCTGAAGAGCCTGCTGAACTGCCGTGATGGTTTCCTCACTGTCGCATTCAGCCAGCAAATCAGGTGGAGGTTCTTCCCCCTCTTCCAACCGTTCATCCAGAAGAAATGGGACCAGCGACCTGGCCATTCCTTCCTTCGAACTGAAAAGCAGAGCGATTTTCATTTTTATTCTCTTCTCATTTCACTTTGATTTCCAGTAAGCCCTTCTCCGAATTTTTTAATCGCCGCTTTCAGTTTTAATTTTCATTTTCAATTGTATATATACAGCTTTTTTCCTGGATGTCAATAGTTTTTGTGGGTTTTTATACTTTTTTTTGTGTTTTTTTTAAAAAAGCCACAATCAGTGGTGGCGAACAATGTCTTTAACCCTCATCAGCTGAACCTGATAAGAGCGTTCAATTTCTTCCAGCCGGGCGGAAATGGAACGGATGGTTTCTTTCAGGCTGGGGATTAAAATGTATTCTAAAGCATTTACTCTCCTTCTGGTCACTTCAATTTCATTAGCCAGTAGTTCCAGTTTTTTCCAGAGACTGGAGAACTCTAAAAGCTGTGGCAGAAGATTCTGAAAATGCTTTAAGGCTACGTCCAACTCGCTTTCAGTTAAAAAAAAGTCGTAAGCCGATGGTTGAAATTCAGAAAGGCTAAATTCGGGAACAGTCAGGTTGAGCAGTCTTCCCTTCTCCACTTCAATTTTCAATTGGCCTTCAGGAATCAATTCATCAATCTCAGAGAGGCTGTGAGCTGTGCGGACCACAGCCAGAGCTCTGGTGATGAATTCAAACTCTGAATCTATTTTCTGGTGAAGCTCGGCCAGCTTCCGGGAGGCTTCCAGCATCTGGCGCATCAGTTCTTCCAATTTATCTTTTAGCAGCTTGTGGCCTCTCTCGGCCAGACCTAGGCGCCGCCGCAGCCTCAGTAGTTCCATCCGGTTGGGGTTGACTTTAAGCCTCATTAATAACCTCAGCCTTTACTGTGCACCATAATATTTTTCCAGATACTCCGGCCTGATTCTCTTCAGTTCTTTCTTTGGCAGAAGACGCATTAGCTTCCAGCCAATTTCAATGGTTTGTTCTATGCTTCGAGCTTCAAACTCGCCCTGCCGGACAAATTCGGTCTCAAACAGGTCAGCAAACTTAAGGTAAAGCCGGTCCAGATCGCTTAAAGCAGCTTCTCCGAGAATCAGAGCCAGTTCTCTGGCTTCCTTGCCCCGGGCATAGCAGGCAAAAAGCTGGTTAAGGACATCAGCATGGTCCTCCCTGGTTTTGCCGCTTCCTATTCCTTTATCTTTTAAACGCGAAAGCGAAGGCAGCACGTCTATAGGAGGATAGATTCCTTTTCGGTGGAGTTCCCGGCTTAGGATAATCTGTCCCTCGGTGATGTAGCCGGTCAGGTCGGGTATGGGATGGGTCTTATCATCTTCAGGCATGGTTAAAATGGGAATCATGGTTATCGAACCTTTTTTCCCTTTAATTCTTCCTGCTCTTTCATACATCGTGGCCAGGTCCGTATAAAGATAGCCGGGATAGCCGCGCCGTCCGGGAATTTCTTTTCTGGCGGCAGAAATCTCTCGAAGAGCCTCGGCGTAGAAGGTCATATCGACCAAGATAACCAGCACATGCATATCAAGCTCAAAAGCTAAATACTCAGCACAGGTCAGAGCGAGACGGGGAGTGGCTATTCGCTCGATAGCCGGTTCGTTGGCCAGATTGAGAAACAGAACTGCTCTTTCCAGAGCTCCGGTATTACGAAAATCTTCTATGAAAAAATTGGCCTCTTCAAAAGTAATTCCCATTGCAGCAAAAACCACGGCAAATTTTTCTTCCTTCCCCAGCACTTTAGCCTGGCGGGCTATCTGGGCCGCAATTCGCGGATGTGGCAGACCGCTTCCGGAAAAGATTGGTAATTTCTGTCCGCGAACCAGCGGGTTCATCCCGTCAATGGCTGAAATACCCGTCTGAATGAATTCTGAAGGATAATCCCGGGCATCGGGGTTAATGGGGTTGCCGTTGATGTCCAGCTTTTTCCGGGCGATAATCTGTGGCCCGTTGTCCCGGGGCCGACCTGAACCATCAAACACCCGGCCGATAATTTCTTCCGAAACCGGCAGTTGCTGGGAGCGCCCCAGGAATCTGACTCTGGATTTGTCAATGTCCAGCCCGACTGTCCCTTCAAAAACCTGAACCACAGCCTGGTCGACAGAAACCTCCAGAACCGTTCCACGACGCAGCTGGCCGCGGGAATCTTCGATTTCCACCAGCTCGTTATACTTAACATCGGTAATCTTCTCGACTATGACCAGAGGGCCGACTATGTTGGAAACTGTTAAATATTCTTTATGCATGGCCTTCACCTTAATTAAAGTCTTTTGAAAGAGTCTTCAACTTCTTTCTCCACCTGGAGCAGGGTGTCTTCATCTTCGGGCAGATATTTCATCTTAGAAATCCGCTCGCGCACTTCAAGGGCTATAATCTCGGAAAACTCTTTGCCCTCTTCAAGGGCCTGCAGGGCTTTATGATGAAAAGCGAGAATAGTTCTGAGCATAAGGTATTGCTTGCGGAGTGAAGTGTAAGTATCCTGGGGATGGAAAGCGTTCTGATGGAGAAAATCCTCGCGAATGGACCTGGCGGTTTCCAGAATCATTCTCTCTTTGAAGGACAGAGACTCCACTCCTATCAGTCTGGCAATTTCCTGAAGTTCAGCTTCGAGTTCCAGAAGCTTCATGGCTTCCTGGCTCAGTTCCACAAAATCTTCTGCCACTTTTTCAGCAAAATATTTTTTTAAGGACTCCCGATAAAGCGAGTAGCTCTGCAGCCAGTTAATGGCCGGGAAATGGCGCATGTTAGCCAGACGATCATCTAAGGCCCAGAAAACTTTGACCACTTTCAAGGTGGACTGAACCACCGGGTCTGAAAGGTCGCCACCGGGCGGGCTCACAGCCCCGATAACACTCAGGGCTCCGATTCTTTCTTCCGAGCCCAGACAGATAACCTTGCCAGCCCGTTCATAAAATTCAGCCAGCCGGCTGGCCAAATAGGCTGGATAACCTTCATCGCCTGGCATTTCTTCCATCCGGCCACCGATTTCTCTGAGAGCTTCAGCCCAGCGAGAAGAAGAGTCAGCCATCAGAGCCACCGAATAACCCATGTCCCGGAAATATTCGGCAATGGTCATCCCGGTATAAATGGAGGCTTCTCGGGCAGCCACCGGCATGTTGGAAGTGTTGGCAATGATGATGGTCCTCTCCAAAAGAGGACGACCGGTGGTCGGGTCTTTAAGTTCGGGGAAGCTCAGCAAAAGGTCAGCCACTTCGTTACCCCGTTCACCGCAGGCCACGTAGACAATAATCTGGGCATCCGACCATTTGGCTAATTGATGCTGGACAACCGTCTTTCCGCTGCCAAATGGTCCGGGAACGCAGGCGGTTCCACCTTTGGCCAGAGGGAACAGCGTATCAAGAATTCTCTGACCAGTGACCAGAGGCTCCAGAGGCATCAGCCTTTCTTTAACCGGACGCTGCCTTCTGACCGGCCAGACCTGGAAAAGATTCAGATCTTTAACTTCTCCACTTTCGGTTTTTACCCGGCAGACCACCTCTGTTACCAGGAACTCTCCTTCCTTTATTTCCACGACTTCGCCAGCACAGTTTTCTGGAACCAGAATACGGTGCTGAATAAGTGGGGTTTCCTGAACGTAGCCGATGATGTCGCCCACCAGAACCCGGTCCCCAGGCTTACGGCTGGGTTGAAAAGCCCATCGGCGCTCTCGGTTGAGGGCCGACACTTCCAGACCCCGGGAGACAAACTCTCCGTGTTGAGCTCTGATGACATCAAGCGGTCGCTGAATTCCGTCGTAGATTGAACCCAGGAGTCCAGGCCCCAACTCGACCGAAAGAGGTTTTTCGGTCAGAACTACAGGTTCTTCAGGTCCTATTCCGGTAGTATCCTCATAAACCTGGATGTAGGCCTGGTCGTTCTTAAGTTCGATTATCTCCCCGATGAGGCCCAGCCGGCCCACCTTGACCATATCGTACATCTTGGCTCCCAGACAATCAGCCGCCACCACCAGCGGCCCGGCTACTCGTATTATCTTACCTTGTCTCATCGTTTTTCCTTCCTCTGTTAAAAAGTGCATCTGAACCGGTAGCTTTAATCGAAAGCTCCCGCATGAGATTTTCTACCGACTCGGACACAGCCCGGTAGTCCGAAAAACCCACACAGACCGGAGCAAACTTCCGGCTAAGTTCGGCCACTTCAGGTTTTAGCCTTTCCAGCCAGGTTTCCTGAATCAGACACAGAGCATACTTTTGATCAACCACCTGTGAGAGCATTTCTCTGGCTTCTTCCAGACTGGCCGGGGCAAACACATTCAGACCGAAAGCCCGGAAAGCAATGCTCAGGTCTTTATCCCCGATCAGGGCAATTTTGCTTTTTTCAGACATAGGTCTGACTTATCCTTTCTCTTAAAATATTAGCCGGAAGTTGCATAAATTTTCCGACCAGAACTTGCCGGACCAGCTTCAATTCCTGCCTTCTGGCCAATCCGTAGGCAAAGACTGGTTCCGGCCCAAAAACAATTTTTCTGGCTTCCTGCAGATAGGACATTAATAAATTTTCCAGTTCCCTCTCAAAAGCAATCAGGCTTTCCCTGGAAGAAAGGTAATCGGTTCCTGTCTTCCAGACCTGGGCTAAGGCTGAAGAGCGGATAATCAGGTAAAACTCTTCAAAGGAGGAATCGTAGTTTTCCACAAAAATTTTCTTTTCCAGACTGCCACCCGGCAGAAAATTTTGTTCAAACCGACTCAGCGGAAGTTCTAAATAATGACAGCGCAGAAAAAGTTTAAGGTTAGCTGCATCCAGCCGCAGCCGGAAATAATTCCGGATAAAAAGATTTTGAACGCGGTTGAGAAATCCCGCTATCTCCACCGGGTTCTCACTCGCTTGATAGAAATGGTAAAGTTCTCGTTCAAGGAAAAGCTCTTCCAGCGTGAAGTCCAGAGCCATCACTTCCTTGAGCAACACTCTGTCCAGTTGTTCTGAATTTTTTACCGCCAGCAGGTCTTCGCCAAACTTTCCAGCATCGGAAATTATCTCCAGCGCCTGATCAGCAGTTTCCGCCTCTATTGCTTCCCTGAAAACCTGGTAGGGTATGAGATAGTTTTCTAACGCCCGGACCCGACCTACAGCATAGGCATAGTCAAGAGGCTTTAATCTGACTTTGGCCATCATCCTTAAATCTCAAGCCACTTCAGAATATCGCTTTCCACATCCTGACCGAGTTCTTCCAGAAGCCGGTTGGCAGGCAGAGCTTCTTCCTTAACCGCTTCTCTGGAGATAACGGCTTTTTTCAACTTAACATCCTTCAGGGCTTCACTCTGAAGAGCCTCGGTCAGAACCTTTTCAATCAGCGCGCGTTTGGTCTTGAGGATTTCCATCCTGCCCTGAAGTTGAGCCTGCGTCACAAGACGGCTGGCTTCCAGGCGAGCTTCGGCCTCAGCCTGTCTGAGAATGGCCTCAGCCTGTTCCTTAGCCCGGGCTTCAGCTTCTCTTTTGATGGATTCAGCCCGCTTGTGGGCTTCCTGCAGGATGGCTTCAACTTCCTGCCTGGCCTCCAGCTCAATTTTGTCCAGAATCTTCTCCAGGCTCATTTTCTCTCCAGCTCAGCCGAGTTTAATACCGTTCAGGATAAGCACAGTAGCCAGCAGTCCCAGAACCGCATAAGTTTCGACCAGAGCCGCCAGGACCATGGGTTTAGTCATTTCTTTTGGTTGTTTGGCCACCATGTAAACACCAGCCGCACAGACCTTGCCCTGATGAATCCCAGAAACAAGCCCGGCAAAAGCCACCGGGAAGCAGGCAAACATAATCTGCAAACCCTGCTGAACAGTTGGTTCGGCAGCTTGAGCGCCAATCAATCCCAGCTTAAGAATGACCAGAAATCCGCTTAAAAACCCGTAAATACCCTGAGTCCCCGGCAGAGCCGAGAGCAGAAGCATCGAACCGAATTTGGAGGGATCCTCACTCATCACGCCGGAAGCAGCCTGACCGGCCAGTCCGACACCTATGGCTGAGCCGATGCCGGCCAGAAAAACGGCCAGAGCTCCTCCCAGAATTGCCAGTGTTAATCCTAAGGTCATTTTCTACCTCCTTCAGAAGTCCCTGAGGGTTTTCTATCATCTAATAAACTCCACGTATTTACTTACCAGCCTGAAAGGCCTGAAAGGTTTGCCCCCTGCCTGATAAAACCTGGTGAAAAACTCAACAAACTGCAACCTCATGGAATGGACAAAAGCTCCCAGAAAACCGATGCCCAGGTTAAACAGGTGGCCGCCGATAAAGATAAGGATGGCTGCCAGCCAGCCGATATAGGGAATCTTCCAGGCAATCTGGAAAAGGTTGTTGACCACCATGGCAATGACCCCGGTCGAAAGTCCCAGAGCCAGAATTCGGGAGTAAGAAAGAGTGTCGGCCAGATAACCAGAGATTCCGTAAAGAGCATAAAGTCCGCTGAAGAACCTGACCAGCGGGTTTTTAGATTTGGAAGTAAAAAAGACAATCCCGGCCGCTCCTGTCAGGGCTAGGATGCCGAACAGGGGCTTTTTTATAATAAGGTAAGCTACCAGGGAAGGTAGCAGCAGTAGCCAGCCACCTTTAACTGCCACCGCTCCTATTTTATTCCCGGCCCGGTATTCCTTCACCAGGCTGAGAAAAGTTGAAAGCATGACCTGAATGAAACCAAGACTCAGGGCCAGAATCATAAATGGAATGGGGTCTTTAAGGGGATCAATCAGAAGAAGCGACTTTACAGGAAAACCAAACCAGCCACCCACCAGAGTTCCCAGGACGATGTTGGATAAACCAAGGTAAAAAAGAAGCCGCAGGAAAAGGCGGGTGTCGCCCACGGGTCTGGCCAGCTTGAGATAAAGCAGGCTGAGCAGAGCCACCACCAGACCGTAACCGGCTTCACTAACACAGAGACCTACAAAGACGAAGAAAAAAGGTGCCAGAAAAATTGTTGGCTCGATGGTACCTGGCTGGGGTAAACCATAAAGACTGGTTATTATTTCAAATGGCTTGACCACTTCAGGGTTCTCCAGGATTACCGGCACCTGGTCCAGCTCTTCGGGCCGTGGAGGACGAAGTGTCAGATGAATGTGTTCGGAATATCTGTGAACCCTGGCTGAAAAGTTTTCAGCCTCGGTTGCCGGCACCCAGCCCAGCAAGCAGCTAACCCTCTCAGTCAGACCGGCCAGCGTGGCTACCTGGACTCTCTCTTTTTCATTAAGCAAAACATCGTGCACAGCCATCAAAGCCGGTCGGTGGACAGAAAAGCCAGCCATTTCCCTTTCGAGTTCCATTGCCTTCTCTTTGAGGCTATCTTTCCTCCGACCGAGTTCGACCAGGATATCAGAAATGTTTTCATTTTCTCTGGCTTTGTTTAGGTAAGGATAAAGAACAATAAAACTGGCTTTTATCTCAGAGAATATTCTTTCAACCTCTTCCCTGGCGGAATGATGATAGATAAGCAAAAGGAAAAACCGATTTTTCTCTTCAACGATAACATAAGCCTGAGCCGCAAGTTCCGCCATACCGGTCCTGATGCGGTCAAGGTCATGAGGCTGAATTTGAATCAGCTGGACCTGACAATGTTTGAAACCTGTAAGTTGCCGGAGCGGGAGTCTCATCACGGCCAAGGGCTTTAAGAATTCTTCTTCTTTTTCGATAAGTTTAATTTCCTGAAGAAGTTCATTCTTCCGGTTTTCCAGCTTCTCATACTCTTCAATCACTCGCTGATAGCCAAAATCAAGCAGGGCTTTTCTCAGGCTGGCTGAATGCTTCGGCTTGCCGGCCAGTAATCGGTCCAGACCCCGCTGGTCTTTCGACTTGGGCAGGCTTTGCAAAACATGATTTATCCGGTACAGCCAGCGGTCATATTCCGAAGGGTCGGCCTCAACCGGGTTTAAATCCAACTCTTCAATCGGCACCGGGTCCAAATGAGCTATACCCAGTTCCTGGAGATAAGACAGAAATCCCTCCAGCTCCTCAGCCGGAAGAAGGATTTCAAATCTTTTTAATTGAGCGATAGACATGACTAACCTTTTCGGCGACTGATGATTTCGAGAAGTCTTTCCACAGTTTTTCTAACCGCCACCTGATGATTTTCTTCGGCTTTTTTCAGGATGGCCTGCCTGTCGTTCTCGGCCTGCTGCTTTAGCACCCGGGCTTCATCTTCTGCCTGGGTCAATATTTGCTTTTTCAACAATTCAGCCTTCTTTCTGGCTTCACTTAAAACTGATTTTTTCAGTTCCTCGGCTTCTTCAACCGCCTTCCGGATAATTTCAGGCGAGGTTTTGTTTCGGGCTTCTTCGATCATCTGATGGGCTTTCTCTTCAGCCATCCTGACTTTCTGGAGAGCTTCCCAGGCCAATTTTTCATTCTGCTCAGACTCTTTTAATTCTTTTTCTCTCATTTATTGCTTCCAGATTGGATTTTGCAAGAAATGAAATTATATTATATCTAAAAAATCTTCAAAATAAACCTTTCTTTCTGGTCTCTGATCCTGCTTTCTATCAGAAACCAAATCAGGCCATAATTTCCTTATAAAGATAATAAGCCAGCTCGGGAATTTTTTTCTTCTTCCAGGTAGTTAAAAGGCCGTAGAGCTGACTGTCAGGCTCAAGAGGGGGCAGGCTAAATATTAAAAAGGCTCCGTTCTGGCTTAGAAGCTTGAGAAATCGAAAACTTTGAACCCGATCCACATGGACCAGCAAGCGGCCACCTTTTTTCTTAAATTCTTTTAGCCAATCCAGTAGCATAATCTCTGCTTCTTCCTCAAAATCCCTGTTAGAGACATGAAGATAGCAATTTTTTAGGCCCAGCTCTATCAGATTTTCTTCCATATTTCCGTGGTGATAATAAACAAAGCAGGTTTCAGCTCGGGAAGCTTCTTCAGCCAGCCGAAGAAGTTGATTGAAAACCGGTTTCCTTTCTCGGTTGGAAGCTATGATCGCGTCAAAAATATCAACTTCCGAAAGAATCGGCGCCTCGTCCTTCAGGTCTCCACCAAGCCAGCAGAGCAAACGGCAATTTCTGGGGCGAAGGAGTAAGCTGAGTCTGCGAAATTCCTGCCAATCAGTCCTGACCGAGACAGAAGTATATAAAGAAAATCTGTATCTGGTTAGAGGCTCAAATTTCTCAGGAGGGATTATTCCGGTATCGAGCAGAGCAATTTTTAGCTTCCGAGCTGCAGCTTTCTCTAGAATCTGCTCCAGCTCGATCAAATCATAGAGGTCATCCCGGAGGATAAAGCGACTGCCTTTTTCCAGAGATTGAAGTTGCCGTTCCAGATTTTCCAGGGTCATGAAATATAAAACTTAACATCTAAGTTAGGTTATGTCAATCAGGATGGGGGTAAAGCTGGTTTAATATAAATAAAAGCTTAAGGCATTCCCCGGGACCAGACCTGATTTAAGTAGCTCAGAGCTTCAGTCCAAAATCCAGCCCAAACCGCCTCATCCCAGAGAAAAAAAGATGCCTGGATGGCAATGGGGTTATTATTTATCTAATAACATAACTGATGATGAACATAAACTGACGACTGCGCACCTTAACCTCACGCCCATCAGGAGCTAAAGTCAGTCCCCGGTACAGGTCTGGCAGCCCGACCTCGTAACGTCCCTCTACCGAAACCCTTCTTTTATTGAGAGCTACCTCAAACCCCAGTCCCAGGACCAGGGCTAGGTCAGTTTTCCGGGTCAGGCTTTTCAGGTCAGCTTCTCTTAGTTTTTCCATTATCTGTCCGGCTTCTGACTGGTAGAAAAGCTGAAACCGATGAGACAGGATAAGGGAAAAGTCAAAACCAGTCAGAAAATAGGGCCGGGACTTTTTCCAGAAATGAGCCTTAAGCAGCAGAGGAGCGGAAATCTTTTTCAGCTGATACTCATACAGGTAGGAATCAAAGAATCCTGTTTCCACTCGGTACTGTCCACCAGCTTCTTTATAAAGAAGATCGAATTCAAGTTCCAGTACTCGGGACAGGGGAAATTCCAAACCCAGGCCGCCAAAAAAGGAAAATCGGTTATCCTTGAAGGGGTTTAAAGTACTCCCATAACCGTAATCAAACGGATAAACTTCCGAGTAAGGAGAAGGCCAGGGTCGGGAAAAGCTGGAAAATACCGGCCCGATTATTCGTTTAAATTCCGCTGATTGAAGCGGGCAGGCTAAAATGATAAGGGCTATTAGAACCAAGCCGACTTTTTTCATTCCCGTCCTCCTGGAGAGAGCAGGCTAAAAAAATTTTCTGCACTTAAAAAATATAATTCCCGGTGAGCTCTAAGGCAATAACCACTCCGGGGCGCGGTGAAGAAGGTCAGGTCTTGACTGCCTTACTGGACCAGCCCGGCTTTTAAGTTTAGCTTCATTTCCAGGTTGAGCTTGAGCCAGCCCTCGGGTATGATTAAAGCAGTTAGGTTTAACCAATGGCCCGGACTAAGAGAAAAGATAAGGCTTATCCCTGGAACACCCAGAAGGGTAGCTGTCTGGTTCTTTTTTCAGGCGGGATTGATTCAACTACCGCCCTATTCTGGGCTTTAAGGAGATATAAGAAGGTTCAACCGGTCATCTTTGATTACGGGCAGCGGCACCGGGTGGAAATAAAAATGGCCAGGAAGACCTGTGCCCGGCTCGGATTGGAGCCTAAAATTATTAAACTTGACCTGCGCCAGGTGGGGGGCTCAGCTCTGACCGATGAAAGAATTGAAGTGCCCGGGTTTAAGAAAATTTGCGAGATTAAAAAAGGGTTGCCGGCAACCTACGTCCCTTTCCGCAACGGAATTTTTATCGCTGTAGCAGCCGCTCTGGCTGAAAGCCTGGGATTCAATGATATTATCTGCGGCTTCAATGTCATTGACTCACCCCATTACCCGGACACCACGGCCGCTTTTGTCCGGGCCATGAATCGGGCCGTTAATGAAGGGACAGGGGCTAAATTCGCCCGTAAAAAATTCAGGATAATGGCTCCTTTTCTAAAATTGAAGAAAGCAGAAATTATCAGGCTGGGGCTGAAGCTCCGGGCTGACTATTCCTATTCTATAAGCTGTTATTCAGGAAAAGAAATCCCTTGCGGCCGCTGTTCGGCCTGCCTGCTCCGGCATCAGGCATGGGAAGAAGTCGGCCAGGAAGACCATCTTCTGCTGCGCCTCAAAAAGGAGGGCAAAACATGAGCTGGAAACTAAAAGTCCGGGACAAATTTTCTGCCGCCCATTACCTCAGGGAATACAAAGGAAAATGCGAGAAGCTTCACGGACATACTTTTCAAGTGGAAGTGGAAATAACGGTTAGGGAACTGGATAAGACTGGAATTGGCATAGATTTTACCGAAATAAAAAAGAAGCTGGCGGAAATTCTCCCGGACCATACCCTGCTCAACGAAGCCTTTGACTTTAACCCCTCTGCCGAAAACCTGGCCCGGGAAATCTATCAGAGGTTGAAAGAATTTTTTCCGGTGACAGCCGTCACTGTCTGGGAGTCGGAGGATGCCGCAGCCACCTACACTGAAGATTAGCGAGATTTTCTTCTCGGCCGCAGGAGAGGGCCTGCGCCAGGGAGAGCCGACCATTTTTATCCGGCTTTCGGGCTGCAACCTGCGCTGCCCTTTCTGTGATACCAAATATGCCTGGGACAGCGGAGAAGAGCTCGGGGTTGACTTAATTCTTAGAAAAATAGTAGGAAATAGCCGGAAGTATCCGACAGAGTGGGTCTGCCTGACCGGCGGTGAGCCTTTGCTTCAGGAAGTGGGCCCCCTGGTTCGATTGCTTAAAAGAAACGGATACAGAATCCATCTGGAAACTAACGGAACAAGGTCCTTAAGCTTCAAACCCGACTGGCTGACGGTCTCACCTAAACCGCCGGATTATCAAGTTACCAGAGATTGCCGGAAGCTGGCCGATGAGGCCAAACTGGTGGTCACCAGAAGCCTAAAGCTGGAAGAAGTAAAAAAGCTCAGGCGGGCTTTTTCAGAAAAAATTCCACTTCTTCTTCAACCTCAATCCCACGCGGTCTGGAGTTATAAAAAAGCCTGGAAACTTTACCTGCAGGCTGTCCAGGCTGGGCTTAAAAACATCAGGCTTTCCTGCCAGCTCCATAAAATCTATGCAATAAAATAAATCCCTGCCGTAGAATTTCAAATTTCATAATAATAAATACCTATTAACTTATCCTCTTAAACTGTAAATTTTATAACTGCCCGAGTCTTAGCCCATCGCGGCCACGTGAATAAATTATTAAGGTATTAACAACTGGCAATGACCACCAGGCAAATAGTTTTCATTACCTGCTTCCGATGACCAGAATAATCGACAGGACCGGTATCCAGACTTTTCGGTTCATAATTCAGCCACTGGCTAAAGCAGTAACCGAATCCAGGGCGACTGCTATTTAAGGCGAGCTTGTTAAAGCGTTATTAATTTACGGGAGCTTAAACTTTTTTCTTAAAAAGATTATGTCCGTTACGGGTGAGATAAACGCCAAAGAAAATTACCGCCGCCCCCACAATTTGGATAACGCTTATTCTATCGCCAAGAAAAATTACCGCACTCAGCACGCCAAAGACCGGGGTCAGATTGCTGTAAACGCCGGTCCTGGCTCCCCCTACCCTCTCCACCGATTTGTACCAGACTACAAACCCGAAAACCAGGGCCAGCGAGGCCGAATAAACCAGCCCTAACCAGCCAGAAGCAGAAACCCGGGAAAAATCGGCCGCCGCAAATTCTTTCCAGGCAAAAGGCAGATAAAAGGCAGTTCCGATTATATTGGTCAGAGCCGCCAGCTTCAGGGGCGAGATATTTTTCAGGATGGGTTTAGCAAAAATGGTGTAAAAAGCCCACATCAAACCGGCCAGCAGAATCAGAAAAGCGCCGGACACTTCTGCTCCTTTTAAGTTAAAACCGTTAGGTCGGCCCAGGACAATTCCATAAAAACCAACAACCGAGAGGATGATTCCCAGCCAGCCGGTCCAGCGCAGCCGGTCAAAACCGAACACCGTGCTCAGGACGGCGATAAAAATCGGCGTCATAGCATTGGCCATAGAGACCAGGGAGGCCGAGGTCCGGCTCAACCCGTTGATGAAGAAAACCTGATAAAGGGTTATCCCGGTTGCAGCCAGAAAAAGAAGACGAGGCCAGTCTCGGCGGCTGACTTTGAAACCTTCTCCGCTTCTCCAGATAATAGCTGCAAAGATAGAAGCTGAAAGCATAAAACGGGCCAGGTTAAAAGCATGAGGCGGTAGTTCTGAAAAGGCGCGCTTAATGACCGAGACGTTTGCTCCCCAGACCATGGTGGTCAGGATCATTAGCAGGTCGGTCAGTCCGAAGCCTGGAGCTTTCTCTTCAGTCTTATACTTAGCCCCGAAATCCTTTCCAGGACCAGAAGACTCTTCTCCCACCGGGCCCACCACTGGTTCTATATCCTTTTTGATAATCTCAGAAGAGACTTCATCAGAAAAGGAATATTCTGGCTCGAGATCAGCATTTACTCCATCCTTACCAGTCACAGAGCCCTCAATCCGGTTGGCAGAATTAAAGAGAGTTCTAAGATCTTCTTGCTCCTTCCGGTTCTGGTATAAATTTTTCCCGCTCATCTTTTCCCTGTGGTTTCATCCTGTAGTGGGGCAAACCTCTTTACCCGCGGGGGTAGCGAGCCTCAACCGTGGATTTAAGGCCGCCCCGGGGTGTGAATTCGCCCCTGACCAAGGCTTTTTTCGGACGGCAGGCTTTGACCACATCTTCCAGGATGCGGTTAACTGCGTTCTCGTAAAATATGCCCAGATTGCGGTAAGCCAGGATGTACATCTTCAGGGACTTGAGTTCTATGACCTTCTTGTCTGGTATGTACCAAAGGGTTATCTTGCCGTAATCAGGCAACCCGGTTTTGGGGCAGACCGAGGTATATTCTGGAATCTCAATTGTGATTTCATAATCAGGAAATTGGTTAGGGAAGGTCTGAAGCTCGGGAAGTTGGGCTTTAAGCCCGGCCCTGGCTTCTTTTTCCCCATATTCCGGCTTCGGCACCTTCTTTTTTGCAGCCATTTTCCTTCTCACCTAAATGGTTAATTTTCAGCCATTAATAATAGCTCAAATTCAACCTGCCGGCAACCAGGCGTTAACATGTCCTAGACACTCATGGTGTTGAGGTTTATCCCGGTCAACAGTATTCATCAGGAAACATAGACTAAGCTCAATTCCCGGTCAGCCCGGAAGACCAAGCATCTTTTCCACCGCCTACAACAATTTCACCAAGTTTATCCCCGGAAATAATTGGGCGTTAATCGAGATCATTTAAAAAGGAATCACTCACCGACTCGAATATGATAATTCACGGGACAGGTATCGTCACCGCCACAATCAGCAAATTACTATTTTATTAAAGCCTGGAACTCTAATATAATAATCAGTCGCCGAGACAACTAATCAAGACTCATTATTGGCAAACGGTTTAGGAGGATTTATGGCGGAATGTCGGGTAGAAAAGAACCTCAAAAGATGCAACTGCTCCTGGGAACCCTGCGAGCGCAAGGGAATTTGCTGCGAGTGTCTGGCCTACCACTGGAGTCATCGCGAGCTACCAGCTTGCTTTTTCCCTGACGATATAGAAAAAACCTATGACCGCTCGCTGGAAAGATTCATAGAGATTTATAAAAACAAAAAGTAGCTGCCAAAAGGATAATGACCCACATCATTGCCAGGTGCAGCCCTCTCTTAAACCGCGCACGCTCATCAAGAGTGTTTCCAGATATTCTCAGGACACCCAAAAATCGCTTTGCCTTGGTAGTTTTCGGTCTTGCCAGTGATTGTCACTCCCAGAGTCTGTCCTGTTTTATGAATACTTCAGTCAATAACTAAGCTCTTCAAAATCAGCTTGTTTCTTGTTATGAAACAGCTAAAATCATCAATAAAGAGAAGAAGAATCATAATTCTTAGCCTCCGATAACCCAGAAAAAGAAACTTGAATCCATAAAAACCAAAATACGGAGCACGCTTACTTGTATCACAAAGATAACCCGCAGGAAATTCTGAAAAAGCTCGGCTCAGGAAGTGTGGTCGTGGATAATACGCCAGCCTTCGGGAAACCGCTTCAAAATCAAGGTAAAGACTCCGCCCTTCTTTTCATCCTGGACAGACACACTCCACCTGCCCAGGACATAGGCACAGTCTTTACTGAGCACGTTGACCTCAATATCAGAAAAATCCAGCTGGCCCATCCTCTCCCCGGAATAACTTTTCTGATATCGCTCAAGCAGGGTCTTCCAACCCCGAACCCTGCTGGCCCCCGACTGAAAGGTCAGCTCAGCCGATTTCCAGTAATAGGCCATATACCCTTCAAGATCGCCCCTGTTCCAGGCTTCCTTCTGCAGTTGCAGAACCCGCAGTATCTCCTCACTGTCTTGCTGGTGCTGGCCGAAGCAGGCCAAAGCGTACAATCCGAAAATTAATAAAATAAATACGGCTATATCATATTTTCTCATTCCCTCTCCTTTCTACTCATTTTTTCATAATTCTGCGAGGACAGACAGAATCATACAACCTAACGAAAAAAAAAGAAATAATAATTTACAACCCGGAATAAACATCTCATTGGTTGGTTTCACTACGGCAAGAATTTCTCTGTTCCACAAAAAAACTAATTCATAATAAAGCGGCGGCTATATCAATAGTCCAGGTAAATGCTTTATAATTATTTGAAAAGTAACAAAAAAAGGAAAAGTTATGAACGAGAAGAAGTTCCCACATCTCTACGGGCCTGTGCCGTCCCGGCGACTGGGTTATTCACTCGGGGTGGATTTGCTCCCGTTTAAGACCTGCAGCCTGAGCTGTATCTATTGCCAGTTAGGCCGGACCCAAAAAACCACCATAAGGCGCAGGCAGTTTTTCTCAGAAAAACAAATTCTGGAAGAAATAAGAGATTTTCTTAAAATTGGAGCCAGGGTTGATTTCATTACCTTTTCGGGTTCGGGCGAGCCGACCCTTAATAAATCAATCGGCCGGCTCATCCGGAAGATAAAAAAGATGACCGGACTTCAGGTGGCAGTGCTGACCAACAGCACCCTGCTTTCCCGTCCCGAGGTCAGAAAAGAACTGGCCGCCGCCGACGTGGTTGTGCCGTCCCTTGATGCCGCCACCGAAAAGGTTTTTAAGAAAATAAACCGGCCGCACCCCTCGTTACAGGCCAGAAAAATCATAGAAGGACTGGTTAAATTCAGGCAGCAGTATCGGGGACAAATCTGGCTGGAAATACTTCTGGTCAGAGGCGTTAATGATTCCCCAAATCACCTGAAAAAGCTCAGGGAAGCTGTTGAGAGAATAAAGCCGGATAAAATTCATCTCAACACCGTGGTCCGACCCCCGGCAGAGAAAGAAACTCAAGCCCTATCGCCTGAAGAACTGAACAGAATAAAAGAATTTTTTGGAGAAAAGGCGGAAGTGGTGGCCAGCTTCAGAAAGAAAGAACAGGAAACAGCGCCGAAAGACATCTCGCAGGCCATCCTGTCAATTGTCCGCCGCCGCCCGGTCAGTCTGGAAGACCTGGAACATTCTCTGGGACTTACCCGGGAAGAACTGAGTCTGGATATCCAGAGGCTTCTGGAGCAGAAGAAAATTAAAATGGTCAGGCATCTCGACCGGGATTATTTTGAGCCATCCTGAGAGATTATAAATTGAATCATATCAAGACTGGTTGTATCTTCGCCTGAAAAAATAATAAGCTGGAACACCAGCCAGTACCGTAAAAATGGCTACCAGGGAAGGTCCCGGACTCTGAAGCAGACCCAGCAACAGGATTCCCAATCCGGCCAGCAGATAAGCAATCTGGACAATAGGGAAACCCGGGAGTTTAAGATTTTCAGGGTGTTGTTTTCTGAGCTTAAAAACCCCAAGCACAGCCAGAAGCGGAAAAATCCCCAGGGAAAAACCCATGTAGGTTAGAATATGTTCAAAAGCCCCAGAAATGGCAATCAAGCCAGCAATTGCTCCCTGAAGCCAGATGGAAAGATGCGGAGCGCCGGTAGTGGAATTGACCCGGGCAGCAAACGGGAAAAACAATCTGTCCTCAGCCATAGCGTAATAAACCCGCGGCCCGATTATAATAAAGGCACTAAGGGAAGAAAAAAGAGCGAAGGCAATCATAATTGAGATAAATTTTTCCCAGCCTGGGCCGAGCAGTTTTCCTGCAGCCAGTCCGCCAATGGAAATTACCCCTTTTATTTCAGAAGGTGGTACGGCATAGACAAAAAGCAGGTTTAAGGAAAGATAAAGGACAATCACCACTCCGGTTCCCAGCAGAAGCGAAAGCGGGAGGTCGCGGCGCGGATTGCGGATTTCAGAACCGAGGTAAGCTGAGGCATTCCAGCCGCTGTAAGCAAACATTATCCACATCAGAGAAAGGCCAATTACTTTCAGCGAAGAAAAATCCGCCGGCAACCATTCCCCGGCTGTGAGGTGACTCCAGCTGCCCTGCCGGCTGGCAAACCCGAGTCCTACCAGAAAAAGAATTAGCCCGATTTTACCGAAGGTCAGAAAATTCTGAACCTTAGCCCCGGGTTTAAGACCCTGAACGTGCAGAGCAGTAAATACGAAAATAACTACCAGGGCAATAAGCTTTTTAGTGACCGCCGGAGCCAGAACCATACCCAGGTTCAGAGGCCGGTCAAGAACGGGGAAAGCCCGGGTCAAATACTCGCTGAACCCAACAGCTGAAGCAGCTATCGGTGCAGAAAAACCCACAAAAAACGAAACCCAGCCGCTTAAAAAGCCAACCAGCGGGTGAAAGAGCCTGGATAAGAAATAGTACTCTCCGCCAGCCCGTGGAAAAGCCGCCCCTAGCTCTCCGTAACTGAGAGCTCCACACATAGCAATGAGGCCCCCAACCAGCCAGAGCACCAGCATCAGCCATGGATGTCCGAGGTCGCGGAGTAGAAGCCCAGAGGTGGTAAAAATTCCCGCTCCGACCATGTTGGCCACCACTATGCTGCTCAGCGAAACCGGACCCAGAGTTCTTCTAAGCCCGGGCGGAGCCAGGCTGCTTTTTTCTGCGTTCACAGCTACAAACCTCGGTTAAAAATTTCAAACAGCATATAACTACAATTTTAGGGATTTTCGGTCAAGCTTTTTTTTCTTTCAGGTTAAGAAAGAGAAGGTGCCAGTCTCTTCATAAAGGCCAGGCTTTCCTGAATTTTCCTCAAACCTGTTTGTTTCTCCACATCCATATAACTTCAGTCTTAGTCCAGAGGCCAGATGAATCTTAAGACAGGTCCTGAGTCAGGCGATGATAACAAAGATTTTTTGACAAAAAAGGGTAAAATATAGTAGTTAGAACCGAGATGATTGTCATAAAGAGCTAAGAACGGAGGATCCATGAAAATAAACAAGAAACTACTAAGCCTTTTAACGCTCTTTGTTATCTTCCTGATAGTTGGACTTTTTCTCCCAATTCTTCTGGCCCAGCAACTAAAGTTAGACGTCCCATTTGTTCCGACCCCTTACGAAGTGGTGGAAGACATGCTCCGGTTCGCTGAGCTTAAAAAGGGAGATATTCTTTACGACCTGGGCTGTGGGGATGGCCGCATTGTCATTGAAGCAGCCAAAAGGGCCGGCATCCGAGCCGTTGGGATTGACCTTGACCCGGAAAGAATTAGAGAAAGCCGCGAGAACGCGCGTGCCGCAGGGGTAGAACATCTGGTTGAATTCCGACGCGGTGATATTTTTCAGGCTGATTTCAGCGAAGCCACCGTGGTTACCATGTATCTTCTGCCAGAGGTAAATATTCGGTTGCGACCAACAATTCTGAAGTTGAAACCCGGCACCAGAATAATTTCTCATCAGTTTGATATGGACGACTGGCAGCCTGAAAAGATGACCTATGTTCCAGTCGACCTTTATGTTCATACCGTCTATCTGTGGATTGTCCCGGCCAACATCTCGGGTAAGTGGGACTGGCAGATGACTCTGGACCGAAAAAAAATCGACTGTCGGATGGAAATTGAACAACGCTTTCAGTACTTTTCAGGTAAACTTTACCTCGGCGAGAAGGAAATTATTATTCCCGAAACCAAGATTCTTGGACCTAACTTTGAACTGGAAATAGAACCGGTCAATCTACCAGAGACCGTCATCAAACTCACCGGCAAAGCTGTCGGAGACCGAATAAACGGCACGATAATAACAACCACCAGTGGGAAAAATGCCCGCGAGAAGTGGACTTCTGTTCGACGCCAGGGCTCAATCCGCCCTATCGACCAGTAGTTAGGAATCTAACCATTAAGTTCGGGTCAGACCCTGTCTGCCCTTAAGGCTTTTTCTTATAGCTTATTGAAATGCCAGCTCGACTTCTGGTGTCTATAATCGTCTCCAGCTCGGGTTGGGAGTAGATAAAATCCAGAAATTCCCTTATTCCAGGCTGCAGCCATCGGCTGCCGCGCCCCTGACCGACGTTATGAGCTACAAAACACCCCCCGGGCTCCAGCTTTGGTAGAATGGCTTTTAAGTAATTGGTATACCATTCCTTATCAGCATCACAGAAGACAAAATCAAACGGACCAGGAAGAGCAGGCACAATTTCGTGAGCATCTCCCAGCCTGGCCTCTATATAACCTTCCAGACCAGCTTCCTTAAAATTAGCCAGCGCCTGGCGATACCGGCCCTCGTCAATTTCAACGGTAATCAGTTTACCTCCAGTCTTACTCAGAGCCCAGGCTATCCAGATGGCCGAGTGACCGGTGGAAGTCCCTATCTCCAGGGCTCGACGGTAGCCGTGCTTGAGTACGAGTTCATAGAGAATCTGGCCATCGGTTTCCGAGACGTTCATATCCCGCCAACGGTAGCGGTTTTTTTCCAGAAAGCCACTCACCCTGAGGTCCAGGTCGGAATCGTTGGCCAGTCTGCCTTGCTGATTATGGGCATCTGGACTTAGAGGAATTGCTGGCAGAAAAAGCAGCCCGAAAATGAGCCAGATCAAAATCAATCGTTTTGTCCCTTTGAGCGAGGACATTTCCTGGAACTCCTTCAAATTTATCGGTAGAAAATAGCTTATCATCTAATTTTTTATTTTACCAGAGTTCATTCAATCCAAAGCCCCTTAGATTACCGCCTCTAAATTTTTTCTATCCACATTCTTTTACTCCTCCCGATTGATAACTAAAAACCTGAGCAGCAAAAGGCCGCAAAACCCGAATTTCCCATTCTGGTTAATACTGATCTTATCCTGATCCAACCTTTCCTCTGATAGCTTTCCACAGCCTGAGAAAATTAAGGCTTTTCTTTTGCTTTGGTTTGTGATAAATATAATTCTCAAAGTTCAGGGTCCTATCAGTGCTTAACGAAAGTAAAGAAACAAAGGTTGAACCATTCTTTATTAACCTGAAAGGGGAATTTCTAATAATAAAAATCAACCAAAGAGGAGTATTATCTAATGTTTCCAAACACCCATTTTTCCAAGGCTAAAAAATACTGGTATATGGGCAAATTTTATGACTGGTCGGAAGGCATTTTACATCCGATGATGCATGCCCTGCATTATGGAACCTGTACTTTTGAAGGCATCCGGGCTTACCCGACTGACAAAGGACCGGCTATTTTCCGCCTCAAAGAACACATCGACCGCTTCTTTCACTCGGCCGAGATTATCAAAATGAAAGTCCCTTTCTCCAAAGAAGAAGTCATAGAAGCCTGCAAGCTGGTAGTCAGGGAAAATGAGCTGGAAAGTGCTTACGTCAGACCGCTTCTTTTTTATTCTTATGGCAACCTGGGACTGGTACCAAAATTCTCACCCGTAGAGCTGGTAATCGGGGCCTGGCAATGGGGAGCTTATCTTGGAGAAAAAGCCCGGCAGGGAGTAAACACCTGCATTGTTCCAAAGCGGAGAATTCACAACTCTCAGCTCGACCTTTCGGCCAAGCTGGGTGGGGTATACGTCCAGTCGATGATTAATGGAACTGAGGCCAGAGAGCGGGGCTTCGATGAAGCCATTTTCTTAAACCTGGAAGGACGGATAGCTGAAGGTCCTGGCGAAAATATCTTTGTTATCAAGGATGGCGTTCTCCATACCAACGACCGCTCCGAATCCATACTGGAAGGCATAACCAGAACCAGCCTTCTTGAAATAGCGGCTGACCTCGGCTACAAAACCAGAGTAGCTCCCATCCTTAAAGAAGACCTCTTCCAGGCTGATGAAGCCTTTTTCTGCGGCACGGCGGTTGAGGTTACATCCATAGTCCAGGTGGCGGACTTCTCTGAAAATCAGGAAAAGGCCGAGGTTTACACCCTCGGAAACGGCCAGCCCGGGCCCATAACCTCCAGAATCGCTCAGGCTTACCGGGAAGTGGTAACCGGTCAGCATCAAAAATACCTGAAATGGCTGACTTTTGTTAAGGACTGAAGTTTTTCATCAATCAAATTTCATCAGGCCTCAAGCCCTGAGTTAGCTCTGGAATCGCTTATTTAAACTTCTCTTTCGAAATTTCGGGCCAGCAGTCTTATAGAGCATTTAGTTTAGTAGCCACTTTTCTCCCAAATCAGACAGACAAAATCTTTTTTTAACCATACCTGCATTTCCCTGAGTATTTTCCTAAAAATAGAAACTTTCATTATCAAAAAACGAAATTTACATTTCGCTAAAAAAACATTTGTCCACCATTCCATCTGGCAAAATCTGGAAAAAAGACAGCTCAAAGCTTTTCTGCATTCCTCTGATAACCTGATCGTATTTTTATGTTTCGAATGGATTAAAACTCAAAAAAATGGCTATAATTAGACCGACTTAAATTAATTTGGACGAGGTCTCAGATGAAAAAGAAGATAACATTGAATCTGATTTCAATAATTCTTTTAGTTGCCCTTACCTTAATCCTGAAGGTGGCTCTGGCTCAGAACATTCTTTTAACCCTTGGTGAGAAGCAGAACTATCTCAGTAAACGGGTTTCTTCTTATGACCGCAGTGGCGGAAATAGAGACTTCCTAACCATCCAGCCAGGCCAGACAGTAGTGCTGGCTGAAATCAAAGGACCAGCGGCTATCCATCATATCTGGGTAACTATCTCTGCCGAAGCTTTCTATGGCCGGAAAATTATTTTCCGCATCTACTGGGATGGTGAGGACAGCCCTTCAGTTGAGGCTCCAATCGGAGACTTCTTCGGTGTCGGACACGGATTAAACCGCAACCTGGTTTCTCTACCAATAGTGCGCTCATCAGAAGGACGAGCTTTGAACTGCTACTGGTATATGCCCTTCCGCTGGTCCGCCAGAATTACCGTGACCAATGAAGGCAGCCGTCCAGTTGGTTCCTTCTACTACTACATTAACTACCGACAACTGGAGGATATCAAACCTGATGTGCCTTATTTTCATGCTCAGTACCGGCAGGAGTTCCCATGCGACCCAAACCGGAATTATACCATCCTGGAAGCAGTTGGCCAGGGACAATACGTCGGCTGTAACCTGAGCGTCCTGCAGAGGTCGATGGGCTGGTGGGGAGAGGGAGACGACATGATTTATGTGGACGGTGAAGAATTTCCCTCCCTCCACGGGACCGGCAGTGAAGATTATTTTTCTGATGCCTGGGGGATGCGCGAAGGCCACCACCTTTATTACGGCTGCTCCATTCAGGAAGAAGACTTTCAGGTTGGAGCTAAAGCCACGGTTTACAGGTTCCATCTGACTGACCCGATTCCTTTCTTCAAATCAATCCGGGTAACAATTGAACACGGCCACGCCAACGATCGGGCTGATTATTACAGTTCAGTTGCCTACTGGTATCAGACGGAGCCCCATAAACCTTTCTCCCCACTTCCCCCGGTGGAGAAAAGGCTGCCTTTTGCTCTGGAAAGGAAGGATAACTTTCATCTTCCAGTCTGGGTCAAAACAGATAAATCCCAGGCTCAAGTTGTTGCTTTTGAAGACCAAATCCGCGGCACCAGAATCTCCGCCCCGGCTCTGACCCAGGTTCGCACCTCTTATTATGACCAGACCGGCCAGCGTTACCAGGCCATTGCCTCTGAAGGAGCTTCACCTAACTGGCGTGCTGAATTATCGGTCAAAACAGATCTTCATGACATCTACAACCTGGAAATTTATTACCTAAAAGGCCCGGACCAGGGCAACTGGAAGCTCCTTAGAGAAAAACCCATAGCGGAAAAACCAGCTGAAGGCGGTGAAAAACTACTCGATAAGGCTGAGGAGAAAACTGAGGAAGAAACGACTGAAGACCAATTAGAACAGACCGAACCTGAACAACCCAAAGAACCAGAATACCTGACTCTCGCCCGGGTAAATGCTTTTAACCCGGAGGTTGAGATAGACTCAATCATCGTTAAAGGAGTGGAATTGATTGAGGGAGATAACCACTTTTTGCTGGAAATAACCGGGAAAGAAGCCAGGTCCGGTGGCTATGAGCTGGCCATTGTCGGAGTGAACCCGATTCCTTCCCGCGAGAATTTTGCCGGCGAGTGGAACCTGATTGGTCCGTTTGAAGCTCCTGACATGAATTTTCTTACTGTGGCCTTTCCCCCGGAAAAAGAAATAAACCTGCGTCGGTCATATCCGGGCAAGGGTGGTCAATCAGTTTCCTGGAGACAGGTTAAAGCCCTCCCCAACGGCTATGTTCCCTTAAATCAGCTTCTTCAACCCAACGAGCAGGCTATAGCCTACGGCCTGACATATCTTTTTTCGCCAGAAGAAAGAGAAGTAGTACTTCTTTTAGGAAGCGATGACGGGGTCAGACTCTGGGTAAATGATATTCTGGTTCATACCAATCCCACTTACCGCGGGGCATACCCCGACCAGGACCGGGTCAAGGTCAGGCTTCAGACCGGCTGGAATAAAATTCTGATAAAAGTACTGCAAGGGGCCGGTGGCTGGGGCTATTATCTCCGAATACCCGACCCAAAAAGTGAATACCGCTGGAGCGCCCAGCCTCAATCAAAATAAGATTATCTCAGCAGCTCTTCAGCCTGATGGCGGATGACTTCCAGAGCCAGGCGCACATGTCTTTCTTCGGTCGTTCTCTGGCCAACCACCAGCCTTAGGGTAAATTTGCCGTTAAGTGTGGTATGTGTCAGGAAAACTTTGCCTGTGGAGTTTATTCTGTCCAGAAGTTTCTGGTTGAGCTGGTTAAGCTCGATCTCCGATCTTCCATCATTCAATCGGAAACAGACAAGGCTGAAATAAACTGGCGCCAGTATTTCAAACCTTTTATCCTTTAATAGCTCATCCCGGAAAAGCTCGGCCAGATGGATATGGCGCCGGATAATCTTTTTTATTCCCTCCACTCCATAGCTTCTCAGCACAAACCATAGTTTAAGAGCCCGGAAGCGGCGTCCCAGCTGAATCCCCCAGTCGCGAAAATTTTTGACCACCGCGTCAACTCCTGTTTTTAAATATTCAGGATGGATTTCAAAAGTCCGGGTTAAAAGCTGCGGTTCTCTAACAAAAAAGGCCGAGCAGTCAAAGTTGGTCAGCATCCATTTGTGAGGGTTAAAAACTAAAGAATCAGCCAGATCAGCTCCTTCCAGCACCCAGCGCTTTTCTGGCAGGATGGCGGCCGTCCCTGCATAGGCAGCATCAACATGAAGCCAGAGGGCATATTTCCGGCAGATTTCACCAAGTGGTTTAAGTGGGTCAACGGCCCCTGATGATGTTGTCCCCACCGTAGCCACCACACAAACAGGTTTCAAACCTGACTTAAGGTCGGTTTCAATGGCTTTTTCCAGCTCGCCGGGAATCATGGCAAACTCATCATCAACAGGAATATAGACCAGATTCTGCCTTCCAAAGCCGGCTATTTTTACTCCTTTTTCTACGCTGGAATGGGCTTCTTTTGAGGCATAAACCCGCAATGTCTCCCTGAAACCAACCTCATTACACCTGAATCCGGTAATCTTTTCCCGGGCTGCCAGGAGAGCACACAGGGTGGCCGTTGAAGCTGTATCCTGAATTACCCCAGCATATCCTTCAGGCAGACCAATCATCTGTCGCAGCCAGTCCATAACTACCTCTTCCAGTTCAGTGGCAGCCGGAGAGGTCTGCCAGACCATGCCCTGGGTGCCAAGACCGGCTGAAAGCAGCTCGCCCAGTATTGAAGCTGGACTATTATTGGCTGGAAAATAAGCAAACCAGCCCGGGTGCTGCCAGTGGGTTATTCCTGGCATTATTATTCTTTTAAAATCATCAATTATCTTATCCATCTCCTCCGGATGAAGAGGGGGCGAGGGGGGAAGCTGGTTTTTAATTTCTCCAGGCCGGACCAGGGACCTGACCGGAAAATTTTCCACATTTTCCAGATAATCAGCTACCCAGTCAACCAGCTCGTAGCCATATTTTCGAAATTTTTCCTTATCCATCAGCCATCCTCCTGAAAAAGGCTTCCTTTTATGGCCTTTTCAGCCAGAAATCAGTGATTTTAAGGCTTGATGCCTATATTTTAATACTTTAAAAGGGCTAAGATAAATACTAAACTGCCAAAAATTGAATTTTAACTCTATTTTATAGCTTAAATCCGAATTATTGACCGGAATTTTTAGCAAAAACAAAAAACTTCAATTTTTTTCTTGCTTTTTATTTTTATCTATGGTATAATAATTATGTTGTCAGAGAGAGGGGAACTTAATAATAGTGATTAAGGCCTGTTGACTTTAATTTCTTGATTTTAATTAATGAGGGCAACTATCTGGTTTTTAAAAACGTTCTTATTACTGGAGATACTGAAATGAACCTCAGATTCATGATTACTTCAAAAGAAAATCCCTCCTTTTCCTAATACCCTTCTTCCTTGCCCTTAAATACCCCAGGCCCTGCTTGCATATAAGAGCAGGGCTATCTTGAGAGCCAGATTACCTGATTTCAGCGACTTTTTCACCAAAGCCTTCTTCCGCAAGGCCATGACCTAAGGCCAAGCCGAAAAAATCATAAAAAACTTCTTATTTGTCAAATTAAGTAAGCCCAGGCTGTGAAAGTGGCTTTAAGCTCAGCAAAAATTTTTTTAGAAAATTGACAGCTGGCCCGAAAATGCTAAATTATTCTTCGGGCTTGAGAGACAGGGAAGTCCGTGAGAAGCGGACACAGCCCCCGCTACTGTAATCGGCGACGAATCCCTGATCAGGCCACTGCCCTGAGGGGTGGGAAGGCCAGGGAGGAGGATGACCCGAGAGTCAGGATACCTGCCTTGAGCCTCTTGTTCCTTCTTTTCTTCGGGGTGGAAGAAAAGAGGTGAAGCAAAAAACACTTCAAGCGGGGGGAAAGGAGTTTGGATGAAAAGAAACCTTTCTGCCCTAGTCGTTTCTCAATTCTTCTTACTGGTTTTATTCTTTATTCTGGCTCCGAAGGCCAGTTCTTTTAGCTGTACTGAGGAAGAAGAGCAGCAGCGGAAAATTCACCATGAAATTGTGGTCACCGCCACCCGACTGGAAACTCCGATTCAGGAAGCGGCTTCGGCCATTACCCTGCTCAAAAAAGAAGAACTTCCGCTCACTTCCACTCTTTTTCCCAATCTCTTGTTCAGGCAAGCTCCGGGGGTTTTTTTCCTGCAGGCTGGCTCAGCCGGTGGACCGGGTTCAGTGTTTATCCGGGGAGCTGGCTCTGAGCATACCCTCTTTATGATTGATGGTCTGGAAATCAACGATCCAATTTCGCCCGCTCGTTCTTTCAATTTTAACCTTTTCAGCCTGGGTCTGGTGGAAAGAGTAGAAATCCTTCGCGGCCCGCAAAGCACTCTTTATGGTTCCGACGCCCTGGCCGGTGTGGTTAATCTGATAACCTCCGAGCCTGAAAAAAACGAGGCAGCAGCTTCGGGTTTCATCGGCACTTCCAGGACCAGGATGGGAAATTTTTACCTGGCTCAAATCTACCGAAAGTTTTCTCTGCTTTTTGATTTCAACTCCTCAGCTACGGCCGGAATTTCCGCAGCCAACAGCCTTTATCCCGGGAACAGCGAACCCGATGGCTTTGAGCAGCATTCTCTGGCTTTTAAGGTGGGCTATAAGCCATCATCCAGCTTCAGTTTGAGCTGGCAAACCAGAGCTCTTTCGAGCCGGACAGACCTGGATACTTTTGGCGGACCTTATGGTGATGATCCCAATTCAGTTCAGAAGACCAGATTTTACTTCAACCGGCTCGAACTCAAAGGCCGTTTCTGGAACCAGCGCTGGGAGCAGAAATTGGCCTTCGGGCTCCAGATCTCAAGACGGGATAATGATAATCCCTCCGATGACTACCATCCAGGAGAAAGCGAACAGGCTTTCTACCGCAGTCGTCTGATTAAGATTGACTGGCAAAATAATCTTTTGCTGGCTGCGAATAACACCCTGGTATTCGGGGTTGATTTTCGCCAGGAACAGGGAAGCTCATTTTATGCCTACTTCAGTCCCTGGGGTGATTACCAGAGCAATTTTCCCTCAAAAGAGAGCGGTCTTTTGGGTTTTTATCTGCAGGACCAGTGGAAACTATGGCCGGGGTTCACGGTCAATGCTGGACTGCGCTTTGACCATCATAAGAAATTCGGCCAGGCTTTCACCTTCCGGACCGCGGTTAACCTGGAACTGCCTGAAATTCAGGCCAGAATCAAAGCTACCACCGGCAGCGGCTTCAAAGCCCCATCGCTCTATCAGCTCTATGCTCCGGAAGACATTTTTGGCCCTATCGGAAACCTATACCTTCTTCCTGAAAGAAATCTGGGCTGGGACTTTGGAGTGGAAAAATCTTTTGGTCAGCATTTAACTCTTTCTCTCACCTGTTTTGAAACACGCTATAGAAATCTTATCCAATTCTACTTTGGTGCCGGTTATAAAAACCTCGGTCGGGCTCTTACTCGTGGACTGGAGAGCTTTCTGGTGGCTAATTTCCTGGAAAACTTCGCTTTACAGGCCAGCTGGACACATCTGCAGGCTGAAGACCTGGAAACCAGAACTGCTCTAATTCGTAGGCCGAAAGATTTCCTCAGTGTCAACCTGAATTTCAAATATCGAGCTTTCCGTCTGGAGGCCTGGTTAAATTACCTGGGGCCAAGGCAGGACCTTAACTACTCTATTTTTCCACCAGAACGCGTGACCCTTAAAGCAGCCACCATAACCAACCTGCTTCTAAATTTTGAATTAAACAAGCGAGCCAGCCTGTTTATTGAGATTCAGAACCTGTTTAACACTCGCTATGAGCTGATTTATGGATATGGAACTCCCGGGGCTACATTTTCCAGTGGGTTTAGATTAAAATTGTGAGGGCTACCAGGCCCTACCGCTTTCTGTTTTGAGGAGAAAGCAACAAAAAAGAAAGAGCTGGAGTCCATCAATGGAATCACTGGAAACCCTGGATAAAATTTTCAAACCGCAGCGTATCGCCCTGGTCGGAGTCACTCCTAACCCCAAGAGTGTTGGCGGGAAAATTCTTTCCAACCTGATTACTGGAGGCTACCGCGGGGTAGTCTATCCGGTTAACCCGGCCGTAGAAGCAGTGATGGGCATCCCCTGTTTTACCGGCGTGAAAAACCTGCCTCGAACTCCAGACCTGGCAGTCATCTGCACCCCGGCCCCGCAGGTTCCGAGAATAGTGGCTGAATGCGGCCAGGCTGGAATCATGGGTATTATAATCATCTCGGCCGGCTTCCGGGAAATCGGGCCTGAGGGCCGGGCTCTGGAAGAGCAGATTCTGACCGAAAAGCGAAAGCATCCGGGGATGCGTATTCTGGGGCCCAACTGCCTGGGAGTTATCTCGCCGGGACTGAACCTCAACGCCAGCTTTGCCTCGGCCATGCCGCTTAACGGGCACATCGCTTTTATTTCCCAGTCTGGAGCTCTGTGCACATCAATCCTTGACTGGTCGCTGGAAGAGAAAATCGGCTTTTCCTATTTTGTCTCCATTGGCAACGCCCTGGACATAGATTTCGGCGACCTGATTGATTATTTCGGCGAGGACGAAAACACTAAATCCATCCTGATGTACATAGAATCCATCTCCAACCCCAGGCGGTTTATGTCGGCCGCTCGGGCCTATGCCAGAACCAAGCCGATTATTGCCTACAAGGCCGGGCGCTTTCCGGAATCGGCCGAAGCTGCCTCTTCCCACACCGGAGCCCTGGCTGCCGAGGACGCCATCTATGAGGCCGCCTTCCAGCGAACCGGAATGGCCAGGGTGTTTGAAGTCGGCGAGATGTTTGATGTGGCCGAGCTCATCGGCCGCCACAAAATACCGAAGGGCCCGCGGCTGGCCATCGTCACTAATGCCGGTGGTCCTGGGGTGATGGCTTCCGACGCTTTAATCGAAAACGGGGGTGAGCTGGCCCAGCTCAGCCCGCAGACCATAGAATTCCTCAACCAGAACCTGCCTCCAGCCTGGTCACATCGCAATCCGGTGGATGTCCTGGGCGACGCTAAATCCAAGACCGTAGCCAAGGCAGTCAGTGCCGTTCTTCAGGATGAGGGAGTTGACGCGGTTCTGCTGATAATAACCCCCCAGGCCATGACCAACCCGCCAGGCATAGCCAAAGAACTCATACCTATAGCCACCGAATCTAAAAAACCTGTTCTGGCTGCCTTCCTCGGAGGTCCCAGCATGGAAGAAGCCATCCGGCTGCTCAACGAAGCCGGTATTCCCACTTATTCCACTCCGGAGCAGGCAGTTAGGGCTTTTATGATACTGGTTAACTACGCCCGAAACCTGGAAAACCTCTATGAAACGCCCCGGGAAATTTCGGTGGAATTTCCGGTGGAAAGAGAGAAAATAAGGCAACAGGTTCTGCCCTGGCTGACCTCCGGACCTGAGGTCCTGAGCGAAGAGACCTCCAAGAAAATCCTCGCCACCTACGGCATTCCAAGCACCCTGCCCCGCCTGGCCCGTACTAAAGAAGAGGCAGTAAAACTCGCCAGGGAAATAGGTTACCCGGTAGTACTCAAGATTCACTCGCCCGACATAACCCACAAGACTGACGTCGGCGGCGTTGTTCTGGATCTTGAGGACGACCACATGGTGGAAGCCGCCTACGCCCGGATGATGCAAACCGTCAAAGAAAGGGCTCCGGAGGCCCGGATAGAAGGCGTGGCCGTTCAAAAAATGGTCAAAGCCCGCGATGCCCTGGAGATGATCATCGGCAGTAAGAAGGACCCCACTTTCGGAGCAGTAATTATGGTGGGCCTGGGCGGAACCGCGGCCGAAGTGCTCAAAGACCGGTCCATCTGCTTTCCACCACTCAACGAGCGCCTGGCCCGAAGAGCCCTGGAGCAGCTTAAGAGCTGGCCGCTGCTTAAAGGCTACCGCGGGAAACCGCCGGTCAACATTGACAGGCTGATTGAAATCATCATCCGATTTTCCTACCTGGTGGCCGATTACCCGGAAATTAAAGAAATTGACATTAA